>Ga0233444_10000485_pt1 | contig 52649 bp, 82 predicted proteins | sample SI_124_October20_6_FD_182792 | JGI IMG/M metagenome (GOLD analysis project Ga0233444, IMG submission 182792) | Seawater microbial communities from Saanich Inlet, British Columbia, Canada - SI_124_October2016_10_MG | ecosystem: Environmental > Aquatic > Marine > Inlet | place: Canada: British... | reverse complement strand
CGTCCTTAAATGTTTGTATATTGTGTGGCATTACACCTTTTAAATAATCCGGATCGTTATTCACATATTTTTCAAATATATTGTGAACTGTAGTTCCACGAGTACTTGCTTGTTTACTTATCCGATTAGCTTCCTCTTCACCAACTCTAGCTCTCCATCGTTGTATAGCTTCTTCGCTTAATATTGAAAGGACAGTAGTAATAGAAGGATAAGAATTACCGGCGGGGTCAGTATATGTTCTACCAGATTTACGAGTTTGTGCGACCAGATCATTATATCCGAGATCAATTGGTTCATGTTTAAATTCCATTAAATTACGGCCTTAATATAAGTGTCTTTGATAATAACTGCACCTTGACCTTCATGGTTAATAGGCATAGATTCACTCCATTGAAGGTATACTCTATCACCAGCTTTAAAATTCATGGTATCGCATTCAGGTCCAGTTGCAATAACTAATCCTGGCTTAGATGATTTATCTAATTGAACATCTCCAGATAGTATAATACCACCAGCTGTCTTTTCTTCTTTTACTGTTTCTGCTATAAGCACGTAATTTTTTAATAATTTCATTTTGTTTTAATGTTTCCTCTTAATCGTGGTGGCATTCCACTTTGAATTCTTTGTTGAACTTCTTTCCAACCGTCGCCTGCTTTATTTAATGTAGCACTACCACCAGAATTATAATTATGGTTAACAGCTCCAATTACTTGCTGTAGATCTGGATTGTCTTCTTTAAACTTATCGAGTTCTTTCCAACTCATAGTATATTCATCCACTTCACCAGTCTTTAAATTTTTAAAATCGTATCTAGGCATATGTAAACCACTCCGGTACTTGTCTTTTAGTCCAATCCATTTTGAACCTACTTTGTTTTGTTTCGTAGAAATTTCTATAAGACTCTACTGGGTCTTCAGTAATACATTCAGGGAATGAAGCCATTGCTAATTTAAATGGAGTCATTTTGCATGTAGGAATATTGTTTGGTAATACTGATAAAGCTTTTCGCAACTTAGTATCTGTAGCATGAATTTTTCCATATCTATATGTGTATTCATCACATAACGCAATAAAGTGTTTGTAATGCCATATATAGTTATCTATCGATTCTCTTGTCCATATTGTAGATGGATGATTAAAGTGACATGCTTTATAAAGAATATTTTCTCTATCGTCATCCAAATAAAAGTATTGTATCATAGAGCCAGATTTAGATGGTCTACGTTCCATTATACCATCAAGCATTCGATGGACAGTAGATAACATTTGAGCTGATTCTACAATCATTTTTACAACATGCTTATCACATTGCATTTGCGCCGCAATCACGGGATCATTGTCTAAAATAAATATATTCATAATGTATATTATAACACAGTTTTAGTTAAATGTAAAGGTTTAATTTAAATATTATTAAAGTACTTTAGATACCTGAATATGGTATTTTTTAAACTAAAAAAAAGGCTAAGCTCCGGAACCTAGCCTTTTTAACTTTTGGTCGTTCTCCTCCTATGAATTTGCTTTAAGAAAATATCACAAAGTTAGATAGGATCACCTCCTTAGCTTACGTTAGCACTTTCCTCGGTTCCGGTTTTTTTCACTTTCGGAACTCTGGCCCTTGGATTAGCCATTGGCTTCACAAGGAGATTGGGAAAGGCTTCAGCAACTAATGCTGAGGTTATACCATTATATTTACCCATAAGTGTTTTCTCCTTCATATTAAGAACCAACTCAGCTTCATCAGAATGCAGAGATTCTAGAATCCCTATAAACATCTTTTCTCGCCGAGCTGCAGGCATATTATCGCCGACTCCGCCTTTAACAAAATGTTTAAATTTTTTGCATTGCTTATGAAGACTTACCATTTCGTACCCCTTTGGAGCACCATCTTCTTGGTAGGGAGGTTTCCCTTCAGGTAAATTCCAGACAACAGAATCGTCATATGCGCCCTTTAGTATAGTTTGCAATGGGATACTGCCATTTTCTCTAAGATAATTGATTTTATCTTGTTTTGTTGTTTGATCACCAGCACCTGTAAGTACTTCTGTTAACATTTTTTTAGCCATTGTAAAATTCCTCCACGACTTCAATTAGATTATTACATCTTTTCTTAATAAGATAGTTTAAAACTTTCATTTTCATAGCTGGCTTTTGGCCATCATAAGTATTAACTATATTATTATATATATCTTGTGGAATCTCATTGAGATCAATTAGTTTAGTATTTCTTTGAAAGTTTCTTTTTATTTCTTCAGGCATAATCTCAGCATCATCAATCCAAGTATCGATAAGATTTTGTCTTAATGGTGTTTGTCTGATTTCATCAACAAAGCAATTATCTGCAGATAAAATGTTTGGTATACCATCACCTTTATCACCACGACAAATGTGTTCAAATAGGTATTTTCTTGGATGTTTTTCGGTTACAGCTTTCTTTTGAATAGGTGAATATTGTTTTACATTTGAAAACTTTTGTAATTGAATAAAGTCTTTATCAGAAGATATAATCATTACTGGTTCAAATTTACCAAACTCTTGTGTTTCATATGTGAGTGCACCAATGATATCATCAGCTTCGCATCCTTCTAGATGCAGTACCTTATATGGTAGATTCTCTTTAATTTCATCACGTACTAAATTTAGTACTCTAAAAATCTCGGTCCAATCTAGACCAGAACTATCACGTCCTTTCTTACGACTAGCTTTATATGCTGGATAAAAATTCTTTCTCCAAGTATTCATTCCATCGGCGCATATGACCAATTGCCCATATTCGTTTCGATACTTTTTATTGTACATACGAATACTGTTTAGTATCATATGACGAATCATATTTTCATCATTTAATTTTTGCACTATGATGTTGCTTAGTGCGATCTGACTATAATCAATTAATATCATCTTGGTATTTTTCCAGTTCTAAAATTCGGTCTTTTAATATATCTAAATCTTCATGAAGAACATGCTTTAATCCTTGATCTCTTAATAGCGATGAAACTATTAAATTAAGAATTACAAACATATCTCCTTTCAGATCCGGATTACTATGATAGTCGAAATCGACTCCATATTCTTCTAGACCAGTTTCAATTAAATCCAAAGCATATCTTCCGAGGTCAATGGATTGCTCAAATAAGTCCTGAGCTATTTCATCTTCTTCATAGGTTTCAGATATAAGCTGTGCTTGTCTAAGTTCTACAAATGTATCGATAATTTTTGCCATCGGTATTATTTTCCTTATATAATAGTATATTATAACACAGTTTTAATGAAAAGTAAACAATTATTTCAATTATCTTTCTTTAAACCTTTTATGCTTTGTCCACCAATTTTACAACTAATGATTCCATTATAGTATTCATCAGTTAAAAGAACTTCACGTTCAAACTGCTCTTTTGCTTCCATATATGCGCATTCACCTTTAGTCTTACATAAATGTAGAATTTGTCTATGATATATATCATCACCAGCCCTTTCCCTTTCTTCATTTAGAACTCGATTAGATCCATAATATGATTTCCAATCTGATTCAACGTATGTGATCTTTCTTCTTTTACGAGTTTTAGTTTTAGGTAGGGTTTTTTTAGACCAAAAGAATTTCTTGCCAATATATTTTTTAGCTGTTGCTCTATTTGTAATTAGATATACAAAACCGTAATAATCATCTGTAGTAAAATCATCTGGTAATGTATATGGTTTGCCTTCATATAACCAAGTCATATATCTATTTATTCATCGTACCAGTCATTAATATCGTCTTGATCCATATCAAGAGTATTAAAGTCTAGTTCGTCTATATCACGCTGTCTACCACAATTTGGGCAATATACATTATCAGGTTCTTGTTCTGAGTATTCCCAAAGTAGTTTAACTGAGGCGTAGCAATGATGACATTCGAAAGGTTTTAATTGATTATCGCTGTTCACTAATAATCCTTTCAAAGTCAGTATAGCCTCCTATAGCCTCTCCATCGATTTTAATTTGCGGAAAAGTTCTTGCAGTTGGAAACATTTCTAACATTTTATCTCTATCGAAATCTACTCCCAACATAAATTTTTCGTATTTGTGCTCAGATTCTTGAACGAATGATTGAGCTATTCTTACTGCCATATCACAATATGGACACTGTTCTTTACTATAAATTTCTATATTCAATTTACTACTCCATTAATTGTCCAGAACGACAAAAGCATTAATCCAAATACACATACTTGAATTATAGATGCCCAGAATACTTGGCGCATTGGATGTACTTCTGTTAATTTTTCTACCCAAAATTCGCTAGGTGATAAATTAACTACTTGTAATATTTTTTTTTCTTTCACACAGATCCTATGTCGTGTTTACGAGTAACTGTTTCTAATAATTGACCATTTTTGTCATAAGTAAGAACAGTTTCATTTTGCATATTATCTGTAACTCTAACCACAGTTTTCTTATATACTATATTAGCTTGAGAGTTTGGATACATATAAACTGGTATTGAAGCATTTATTTCCATTATAATGCCAATCCTGATAACATGGTTTGATCTGCGTCCTGTTTAACACCACCAACAACGTAAGAACTAATCTCAGTTTCTTGTGGAGCTACTTGGACATTACCACCACCAATCCACTTTTCAGTCCATGGAAGTGGATTTAATTTTGATACACTGTATGGACATTCCAATCCAAGAGATCTCATTCTCTTAGCACCAATCCATTCAATATAATCACCTAGTAACTTTTCATTTAATCCAATCATTGAACCATCTTTAAACAAATATCTTGCCCATTCTTTTTCTTGTTCAATAACCTTTACAAATAATGCTGTTACTTTGTCTTTTAGTTCGATAGATATTTTTTCCATATCTTTATCTTCTTTTACCATATTTTTTAACATGGTAGTAGTACTAGCTAGATGCACGTTTTCGTCTCGAGCTATAAACTTAATGATCTTAGCGTTACCCTCCATTTTCTTAAGCTCAGCAAATGCCCAACTACATGCAAATGATACATAGAATCTTATCCCCTCTAATGCGTTGGCGCTATTCATACACATCCATAGCGCACGTTTATGATCCATTTTATTGGTAGGTCCCATATTACAAGTGATCAAGTCATCATAATATTTAGCAATATCATTTCCACATTCGGTAATCTGTTTAATATCTAATAGATTATCAAATACAATGGAAGGATTTGGATATATATTTCGGATAATGTGTGTGTAGGATCTACTATGAATGGTCTCTGAAAATGACCATGTTTCAATCCAATTTTCTACTTCAGGTAATGAAGCAATTGGTAGGAATGCTATATTAGGAGCTCGTCCTTGTACACTATCCAATAGGATTTGTCTTTTTAAATTAGACGTAAAGATATGTTGTTCGTGCTCAGTAAGAGAATCAAAATCCTTCTTATCTTTTGAAATATCTACCTCTTCAGGCCTCCAAAAGAATCCAAGCTGTTTATCTGTTATTTTATCTAATGCTGGATATTTTAATTCATCATATCTTTGAATATCAACTGGTTCATCTAGAAACATCATTTTATTCATGTGCGATTTGTTATTCTTCTTCAATATTGACATTCACTTTTCCTTTTTTTCTAAATCTTTTATTATAACCTTTTTTAATACTCTTGGTAACACCTGGGCTAGTTAAGTATTTATACCACTTCCTTGCAGGAGTAAGAGCATCCCATTCTGAACCACCCTTTAGTGGTATTCTTACTTTCTTCAAATTTTACAACTCTCGCAATCTTCGTCATCGATATCAGATAGTGCTAAAGGTTCATCCTTCATGTCATCTGACTGATCATGCGTATTAAAGTAATACAATTGCTTTAATCCAAACTGATACGACATAACTAAGTCTTTAATCATTAGAGACATAGGTACTTTATTATCTTCGAAGTGCTCTGGATTATAAGAGGTATTAACACTAATCCCCTGATCTATATATTTTTGAAGAATAGCACAAATTTTAAGATAACCTTCTGGAGATTTTTGATCCCACAATAAGTCATACTTATTTTTAAGGTGATGATAGCCAGGCACTACTTGTGCCATGACTCCATCCTTAGATTGTTTATATGATACTAAAGCTCTAGGAGGTTCAATACCATTTGTACTATTACTAATTTGTGCAGATGTTTCTGCAGGCATTAATGCCATTAACGTAGAGTTTCTTATACCATGTTCTACTAGAGCGCTTCGCAGCGTGTCCCATGGTAGTGTAGATTTACGCTTCACTAAATTATCTACTGCACCTTTATATGTATCATTTGGCAGTTTTCCAGATGCATATTTTGTCTCATCTGACAGCCAACATGCACCTTTTTCTTCAGCTAATTCCATAGAAGCTTTAATTAAGTAATAAGACCATGCTTCTGCATACTCATCTATAATTTCATGAGATTGTTCGTTATACTTTAATCCTCTTTTAGCAAGGAAATACGCTAGGTTGATAATACCTATACCCAATGGTCTACGATTCATAGTAGATTTTTCAGCTGCTTTAATCGGATATTCTTGGTAATCTAATAAATTATCTAATGCTCTTACTGATAAAGTACAATATTTTTCAAAGTCTTTAGGACTATCTATCAATCCCCAATTAATGGCTGATAGAGTACACAAAGAAATTTCACCATTCTCATCATCGTATGACTCTAATGGCTTTGTTGGTAAATCAATTTCACAACATAGATTACTCATACGAATTGGAGCTTTCTTTACATCAAATGCTCCATGTTCGTTAGCGTGATCGACATTCATGATATAGATCCTTCCAGTATCTTTTCTTTCTGTAAGAATTGATTGGAAAACTTCTAATGCTGGCTTAGATTTCTTTCTAATACTATATGCTCTTTCATACTTTTCGTATAATTCTTTAAACTTTTCTTGGTCTGAAAAGAAAGCATCATATAGTCCAGGTACATCATGTGGATCGAAGAAGGTAATATCCCCTCCACTAATTAAACGTTCATACATTAGTTTATTAAACTGAAATGCATAATCCATATGACGAACTCTATTTTCTTCAGTACCTTTGTTATTTTTAAGGACTACTAAATCTTCAAATTCATAATGCCATACGGGTAAATAAACTGTTGCTGCTCCACCACGAACTCCACCTTGAGAACATGATTTTACTGCAGATTGAAAATATTTAAGAAATGGAATAAGTCCAGTATGAACTACTGAACCATCTCCAACTCTTGCTCCAGCTGCTCTGATCGAGCCAGCTCCAATACCTATTCCTGCCTTTTTGCTTATGTACTTAACAATACTAGTACTAGTAGCATTGATAGAGTCCAGACTATCTCCGGATTCGATAAGTACACAAGACGAAAATTGGCGAGTAGGCGTTCGTACTCCAGCCATAATAGGCGTCGGCAGCGAGATATAAAATTGACTAATTGCGTCATAATAATGTTTTACCCATGCTAATTTATTTGTGGTTTCTTTTGCAAACAGTGTTGCTGCAACCATCATATATAATATTTGTGGAGTCTCGTAACATTGTTTAGTTCTTCGGTCTTGTACTAAGTACTTACCTCTAAATTGTTCCATGCCAGCATATGTAAAGGTATTATCCCTTGGATGCTTAATGTAACTATTTAATTCGTTTAATTCTTCATCTGTATAATAAGAAAGAATTGCTGGATCATATACACCTAAATCAATATTCTTTTTAACAACGTCAATTAAAGGCAATGGATCATATTGACCATATACTTCTTTACGTAGCTTATATGAAATAAGCCTAGCTGCTACAAATTGATAGTTGGGTGTGTGTTCTGAAATAAGTTCTGAGGCGCTTTTAATCAACAACTCATGAATATCATAAGCTGGGATTTTATCATATAATTGAATATTTGATCTTAATTCTATTTCTGACTGAGATACGTTTGTTATGTCTTGAGTAGCCCACTCTAATACTTTGTGGATCTTGTCCAAGTCAAATGTTTGTACTGTTCCATCTCTTTTGGTGACGTGTATCATTGATGTATTTATTCCGTTCATAATCTATTAATGTATATTATAACACAGTTCGTGTCAAAAGTAAAGGTTATTTTTTAGTATTTTTACCTAAATGCTTATTAATTTCCTTTATGTGTATTTCCCATAATGTAGTAAGGTCTTCTTCTAAAGCATCTAATCTATCAGCTTGAAGAGGATACTGTTTTCTAAATTTAGAGTCTGTTTTGGCCAGCTCTAGATCATATTTTATAGCAAAATGCTGCATAAATCTATCTACTTGCTTTTGGAACCATATACCCATTGTAGTACCTTGGAACCAATTATAGAAAGACGAACCAATGATTGAGCTTAAAATAGACTTAAGTGATAATATTAATAAGAAATACATTACTTAGCCTTTTTAAGCTTATTAAGAGCTCGTACGTAGTTTGGCATGCCATGATCTACAATACCGTCAAAGAATTTCCATCTCTTCCAAGAATTTAGAATACCTTTAAATAGGTCTTTCCATGTTGGCTTATCTTGATGGATACCTTCAGAATTAAAATAAATCATTTCACCATGGTGCCTAAATCCTAACCATGCGGGTGGAATCCTACATACAATATCGTTATTATTCATGAATCTGAAGTGTTTACATGTGATGTTTTTGATGAATTTTGGACCACCGACTCTTGGAGATCCAAAGGTAAAGAGTTCTTCAGGCTTATAACGTGTGGCACTAATAGTAGCCATAGCAGCACCCAAACTATGCCCAGTAAAATATACATCTTTTTTAACCTTTAGTTGGTTGTTGTGTTCTATTTCTGCTAATACATCCATCCATAAATCGTTTACTTCCTTTTGGAATCCACTATGGACTTTACCACCAGCCATCGCTGCGCCTTTAATAACATTAAGGTCAGCCATAACATCATTAAGTTTTGAAGGTTCAGTACCTCTAAAAGCAAACCATAGATCGTTACGATCTTTAGCTACTAATACTTCTGCTCCATCTTTTGAAATTAATTTTGCCCATGGAAATCCAAGTTTTTTACAATCTGCAACTGCAGCTTTTTCTGATTTATAGGCAATGGCAGATAACTTAGCAGCTACTACTGCTCTTCCCCATTTATTTTCTTGATCTTTAATTCTTGTCGACATCTTGTTTCTCCACTTTAATTTCAATTGCTGCAGCCTGTTCATCATTTATCGTTACATTCCTATAGTAAACTATCACCTCACCGAGTTGATTAATATATCTTTTAATTTCTTGCGTATTATAAGACATCAACTCATAATCTGCAACTGTCATAGCGTAGAATACAATATCTCCACCATGCTTCTTTTTAATATCATCGATAAATTTATCTAGATATGTATGTCCTTCTGGGTATAGATCTTCTCTGCCTAATTTACAATCAGGTTTTTTAGTCTCTGCATTCTTAAGACAATTTTCAATTATCTTAGCATCAGATACTACATACCACTTGGGTTCTTTTAAATCGATTGCTCTTGGTAATACCGGTTGAACAACATCAATTTTAATTGGTTTTGTTACAATTTCAACTTCTCTTGGCGCCTGCTGTAATAGACTACAACCACTAATCGTTAAGAGAGCTAATACGCTGACTATCTGCTTCAATCGCATCGAACACCTCCTTAGTTTTATTATTAGCTCTAACTTCTATCATACCAGGTTTGGCGGATGCTAGCTTAGCAAGATTGTGACGTCTGAATATATCTAGGTATTCGGCCATCTCAGTTTCGTATTGTTGATTCTTTACTTGAAGACCACTCAAGGCTTGAGTAGTTTGTGCTAAGTTATTTTGAACTGCTTCAATAGTAGCTTTTTGTTCTTGATCTCTTAGGTCTTGAGCCAATATAACTTTGGATTGTTCTTCTAGTTTGTTCTTCATTGGAACAACTGAAAAATTATAATACATGAAACCACTTAGTCCCATAGATATCAGTATACCAATTAGTACTTTACTTAGCATTATCCTTTTTGGTTACCTCATTTCTTTTCATCATCTTAGCTTTCTTTTTCTTTCGGTCATGTTGGACATCGGCAGGCATAGAAACTCCGCCTCCTCCAACTGAGTTAGCTGCCATTTCCCACATTTTAAATGTTTTTAGATTCATATTAATATATATACTATATTACTTTGCAATGTCGTGGTTTGTGATAAATAATTCTTGATTAGTAAGTTCATGTTTAACTTTATAAACAGAACAACCTAAGAATGTATCACATGGATCAGTTGCTTCTTCTACAACCACTTTTGATTTAGCGAATCCAATATACTCTCCAGTATTTGGAGATGCAATGTCTCTTAGTAGAGTATATTTGCCTGGATTTAGCTGATCTTCTTCATTTTGAAACCATTTGGATTCATTCACTGGCAACTGATCCCAATCTGTTTCGTCCATTTTATTAAGGACATCTTTAATTTGATCTTCAGTCATACCAGTATGATCTTTAATTAAGAATAGTGCTGAAGCATAAGTGGCTAGTTTACCAGCTACTCCACTTCCAGCAACATTTAATAATCTTTTGATATTAAAGACTAGTCGGTGAAATATTGTGTATACTGATTTTTCTGCTGGAAGCTCAGGCTTTCTAATTTTCTTGCCTTTTTTATCGATGAGTCCATATTTAAATGCATTCATCTTTTCCCAAGGAGTTACTAGTAGTTTTAGAAACCGCAAGGCATAAGCTATATCTCCTACTCTAGAGAGAACGCCTTCATTGATGTCTTTTTCTTCTATCATAGGTTCCTTAATACCGATACTATGCCATTGTCCATTCCTATCTCAACCTTTTCATACATAGGTAAGTAGTGCAAAAATACTAAGAATGGTTTTATGTAATGATAGTGCTCATTTTCGATTTTAAACCATATCATTTTATTTGCTGCTTCTATACCAAACACATTATATATTACAATAAGGTGGTTTAATATAAGTCTTTCTTGCAAATCTCCATGATCTGCATATCTGCGAAGAAGTCGTTTAATATACTTAAATCGACTTAAATCATCTTTGAACTCTTCGACATCCATACACTCTGGGTTGTCATAGTGTTTAGCGGCAAAGAGTTCAAAGTTTTTACGTGTCAATTTTTCAAAGTTATCATTTTGTTTCATCATATATTATATATAACCCAAAGGCTATCAATTATTTGTTTAAATAAACTTCCACTTTAGTCTTATATTTCTTAGCAATCTTTTGTACGACTGAGTCTTTTGCAAACTTATCAAGCGAAGATTTATCGCCATAAAATTCTAAAGATGCTGGGGCTGAAGAACCACCGTCAAAACTAGATACATGCATTTTCTTAATTTTACTAATAACCTTATCCATTAGAACCATTTCAGGTTTAGTAAATCCGAAGTCATCATCAAATTTGTTAGAAGTATTACCTTTTTTAATTTCAATGAATGCCCTAGCTTCAAAACCTTTACGATTTCTATCGTCATAGTTCTTCATATCTCTGACATCTTCAGAAATTTCTTTTCTAATTTGTTTAAAATTTTTCATTAGTCTTCCTCGTTATCTGCTTCGTAATTTGCATCTACATAATCGTAGAATTCTTTTTTCTTATCGCCTTCAAGTTCAGCAGGTGATTTAACACCAAACTTCTTAAGAGCTTTAGCAAAAAACGCTTGATATTTTTTTTGTTTTGCTGACAATTCTTCGTCAACCTTTTCTTCATCGTCGTCGTCTTCGTCTTCGATTTCTTCTTTAGTAGTCACATCATACTTTTTACCAGCAAATACAAAGGTTTTTTCGCCTTTATCTTTTGCAGCCAGTACAGCTTTTCCAAAGGCATTACCCTCTTTCTTTGATGTAGCTTCTAGTAACTCTGGAAAGATATCTTCGATATCATCTGAATCCATACCATACATATCGCTTGATAGCCATGCAATAATATTTTTCTTTTCACCAGTTACGTCAGCAGTTCCTCTGCTCATTTTGATTTTAATCTTGAATTTTTTCTCAGCTGCTTTGGCATCATCTTTGTCACCAATAAAGTCGACATCAACTGTAGTTTTACCTTTACCAGCTTTTAGCTTAGCTTCGTCAATAGTAATAGTTACTTCTTCTGATGTAACTTGACCCTTTTCATCAGCGCCAGTTTTCTTAACTGCATGCTTAGATTTAAATTCCTTTTCGCCTTTAGCTTCAGGTTCACCAGCTTCATCTACATCTGGCTTTTCATGGGTATAACCCTTTTTAGATAGAGCTTTATGCTCATCTTCGTTTTTAGCTACTTCCTTTTCACCAGTTTCTGGATGGAACATATCGTGTGGATACTTAGCTTCTTCTTTTTTTACTTTACCTTCTAGAACGTCTTTAACTGCGTCAGCAACGTTTAAGGTTTGTTTATCTTGCAATTTCATGGTTTCCTCCTTTATTGCATTACTAACATTCCAGTTATCGCAGCTGCAGCTGCAGCCATGACGATCCAGAATAATTTGTTGATTACATTAATGGTAGTAGCATTATTGCGGCATTGCCTTTCTACTTCCTCTAATCTTTTTTGTCCTTCTACCATCATATCCATTTGTTGATGTAGAAATTTCTCCATGCTTTGAATTTTTTCTTCAGCACGAGCTAATGATATAATAGCTTCAGACAATTTGTCTAGCTTATTTTCAATTCTGTCTAATCTATCAGTCTGAGTTTCTCGAGACATATTATGCTTTACCTTCTTTGATTTTGCCTTTAACTAAATCATCAAGGTTGTTATCTAACCAGTCAATGAATTCGTCTTCATCGTCTCCACGAATCTCACCACTGGAACTTGCCCAATTACTAAGTTCAGCTTCTGCTTTTTTAGATAGTTCTAAATTACCACTTTTTTGTGCTTTCTGAAGTTCTTTTTTATGTTTACGAACTATGTCTTGAATTTTTTTACCTTCCGATACAGTATGCTCTTTAAAGTTTTTCATTCCAACATATTTTTGTGTTTCTTTAGTAGTACCAGCCATTGACCCTTGGTATTTACCAATAACATTACCAGAAGAAATATATTTGTCTAGGATTTTTTGTTGTTTAAGGTTAAGCTTCATAGCATTATATAAAGCTTCTTTACGATTAGTAGTACTACCAACATATGCTTTTTTAGATGCGTATATTCTACTAGCTTTTACATCACCAGCAGCCTTACCAACATATTGAGATTTGATTTGACCACGATCTAAATAATCTTTTAGAATTTCTGATTGAATTGGATTTAATTTCATCGCAGCACATAGCGATTCATAATTCTTACCCCAAGATTCTGCAACAATTTTTTTAAATGCTTGTGTAGTATCTGATTCATTTGCTAATCTAAGTGCATTAGCCACATTCTGATCTTTAGATAAACCTTTCTTCATCTTTTCAATTTTATTAACTGCGCCAGTCATATTACCACCCATCAATAAAGCTAGCTTTACGGCTTTAGCAATAAGTTCTGGTGGAAATTTTTGATTATATTTTTCTTGCATATTATCCTCTTATACTTTAGCGGCTAGATCTTTATCAGCTCCACCCCATGTTCCTTTTGATTTTGTTGCGAATGAATTGACTCTAGCCAATCCCCATTGTGTTGGATTAGTGCCTGGTCTATGACTAGTTTTCCAAGCCGCATATCCTCTATCGAATACTTTCTTTAATATAGCATAAGGCATTCCAGACTTATCTGCTTTTTTCTTTAAAGCAGCTTTAGCATCAGCTTCTTCTATAGACTGTTTAAAGCTTTTCATTTCACCAAACTTCTTCTTAAAATTCTTAGTATGTTTACTTTCTGGAGCATTAGGCCTTGGTTTATCATGAGCTGCTTTTTGTTTAGCATTCATTTTATCATATGCTTCATCAACTTCATCTAATTTTTCTACTCCATCAAGCCATACTCTTTTCTTGTTTTCGCCTAGTTGTACAATAACATAGTTAGTACCTAGGACTTTAATTGTGCCAACTTCATCAGTTTCTTTTATAACAACTTCGTCGCCAGCTTTAAATAGGTTCCCTTCAATATATTCTTCTCTTCTATCAGAAACCTTTTCTAATTGAACATGTTTTCTAAAGTTTTTTGATTCAGATAAACCCATTCCAGCTCTTACAGCATTGAATAGATCTTCTACTTCTTTAAACGCTTTAGGCATACCTTTTGCGAATGTTTTTAAATCATTATCATTAGCTGCAGCTCTTAATTTAGAAGCTGACATTCCTTCAGCGCCTTCTGCATCTGGATCTCTTTCACCAGCGCTTTTAACAATAATACCATTTTCAAATTGATAGAACCCATGTCTACCTTTGACACCATTGTATTTGTTTAAGAGTTTTTCAAATTCTAATACTCTATCTGAACCTGCAACCATGGTTACTCGAGTAAACCCTTGGTCATACAATTTAACTATTACATCGAAAGGTGTTCTTATACCTTTATCAGCCATGATATTTCTGGCATGTTTAGGAAACATCTTTCTTAAAAATTTTACTTTTAATTTAAAGTCTAATGGATTCTTTTTTGGATCCTGGCTTTGTGTAGGATATATTCTATATTGACTACCACGTGCTAATTTTTTAATAGCATCCATTAACTTTTCATGGCCAATAGTTGGCGGATTGAATCTACCAAAGGCAAATACTATATCACCGCTATCTTCTTTAAGATATAATTTAAACGAATTTACTTTCATAATTTATTTTTCTTTCGCCTTTTCTTTGTTCTTTTTCAATTTAAGTTTATCCGCTTTTTTAACTGCAGGTAATATCTTCTTAGCTATTTTATTTATAGCACCTTTTTTCTTATCAACTTTCTTTTCTAGATCGGTACGAGCGGCGAAACCTAAATCAGCTTTAGATTTACCTTTGAGGATTTTTTTGATAATAATATCACGAGCTTGTTTTTTAGCTCGAGCTTTTAATTTTTCGGGAGAGGCAAGCTTCTTAGCAGCTTTCTTTTTGCCAAGAGCAATTTTACCTTTATTCTTTTTAAAGGCAGCTTTCATTTTCATGCGCTGAGCCATTGTCATAGCTTCGTCTTGTTGCGCAAATTCTTTAAATTTAATCATTATCCTCGGTTATCCCATTAATCAGTTGGGATTTTCCCAACCTTTTATAATATCTTTGCTAAAGTTATTGGCAGAAAATTCTAATCTGTCAACAAGTTTAACTGCTCCACCTTCCATACGATCTATAGCAACAAAACCTTCGGGGTTGGTTACTTTAAATCCGGACTTAGTCTTTACAAACGTCCCAATTTTGTTGAGACCGTTTAGTTTATTTATAATAATTAATTTGCTATCTACAATAAAATTCTGCAAATCGAACACTAATTTCAATTTTTTTTGATTAGATGAGCTAAAAAATGTAAGAACTCTTTCTCTTTTAGCTTCAATTGTAGCCTTTCCTTTAACTGAAGATCTTTTATCAGCTTCTTTATTATATCTTTCATTAACCCAATCAATCATACCTTTTACATGAGCTGTTGTATTTGTTATACGCTCATTTTTTCTGACCTTGGTATTATTATATGTATTGATTAATAAGTTTAATTCTTTATCAGATTCAATTTCTTTAAGTGTTGAAGATGCTATTTTTTTGAATATTTTACCGGCTTCGGATAATCCTTTAGTAACAGCTTCAGTCTCTTTAGCAGTCATAGTAGCAGTTCCAGAAATATCTGGTAATGTTGCATCTACCATCCAAACTTTAGAAGTCTTTTTAAGTTTAGGAACAATCTCTTTTCCAAACTCTGCTCTCATTGTTTCAAATGTAGCACCTTCATAGCCAGTATGCCATACAATACCAATATCAGCTTTAGTTATTTCTTTAGCTAGTGGCGTCCCGACAGGTACAGCATAAACAATAGTATTAGGGTGGAAAGTAACATGTTTAATTCCATTGATTGTCTCCGTTTTAACATCTGATTTATCGAACATAAAATCACCTTGTATAACTCCTGTTATACCTAGATCTTTTAAGTTATCAAACGCTTTTATTAGCTTTGAAGATAAATCACCAGAAGTGTCAGCTTTAATATCTTCATGAGATTTGTATACTTTTGGATTAGCATTGAAGATACCCTTTTTAGCAACGAAAAATTTACCATCGCTTGGATCTAATCCTGCAAATATGGCGGGGGCCCCGTCCCACTTGACCGTAACGTCTACTGGTACCTTTGCGTTACCGGAAAGCATATCCCTAAGTGCTCGTAATGCGAGGATAGCCTGGCGGGCCCCCTTAACTCCACCGTCTAATACCAAGTCCTCAATATGTGTCATATGAGTATTCTTAGCTGCGGCCTCTGTTATGAGTTTTCTTTTAAAGCTTAACATTTATTTTTACCTTTAAGTTACTATATCCCTTGATGAGTCTATGGTACATCATCTTTGGTATGTAATAAGTATTATTTTCCTCGAGAAGTATTGGCAAACACCCGTTATATTGTAACTGCCATGCTTGTCCTTCTAATACTTCTATTTCTCTATTTTCTTTGTCACGGTGCCATACATATTCTTTCTGATCATCTCCAACATTAAACAGTCTAATGTTGTTTCGATCAGTATAAGGCTTACCAGAAATAATTTCCACCACCTGATAATCCTAAATCTTTTGCGTACTTGGGTAACCTACAAGCCCAGTATCCAGCAGCTAATTTATCGGTTTTTGTTTCGCAATTATGTCTAGCTGCGAAACTTTTAGCTGCTTCTTTATCGTTAATTTTGGATGAAAGCCCGCCTTTTTTATCTCCAAAATTAATTTTCTTAACATTACCAGTTGATGGATCCCTAACATACACTACGTATTTAGTAGGTCCACCTGATCTTTTTGGTTTATTTAATTCGGGTTCCTTTTCCTCAAGCATAGGTTGCTCTAGAGGAACATTAGTACCTTCATATAGTCCAAAAGATTGATTATACTCGGTAAACGTTTTCATATATTAGCCGTACATCTTTGCGAATGTTTTAAGGTCAAGTGTTTCAAATCCACCATTGGAATCAACAACCTTAAATGCTAACTTGCCTTTAAGTATTACAGCTTTAGCGGTATATGTACCTATTTGACTTCCATTAGAACGTCTTAAACCAGAAATTTCAGAACCGTATATCGATAGACCTTTCATTTTTGGTGCTTTAGCTTCTTCAACTTCTTCTTTTCTTAATTCTGTAAATTGTTTCATTTTTATTTTCCTTTAATCGTTCTTACTACTTTAGATATAATCATCTTTAAAGCAGTAAAGTATGCCCATCCATACCCATAAAATATATGGAATGTATGATTTTTTTCTATAGCAGATTTAGGACCAAACTTCTTAGTCCAGTTATCTACCCATTCTCCTTTGTATCTTAGTACGGCGTGTGATATTTTCCATTTACTTGGACCAACACAACAAATACCAGCTTGATGAGTGATTAACATCCACCACATTTTTAAATGGCTTTCGCCACAAAGTCTGTAAAGAATTGAAAGAGCGTAGTCTTCACAATCACCTACATATTTACCTTCAGCATCTTCGGAATATATAATCTTCCAAGCATCTGCCATACCATATTGTTCTTTGTCTTTTCTGTATTTCCATTTTTTATTAAATGAAGCTACAATATTATTTCTAGTTTTATTATCCATTTTTTTGTCCCTTTATCCATCTAACTGCAATGGAATTTTCAGGAGCCTTTTGAGCCCAAGTTTGTATTTTTTTGTAAGCATCAGTTGTTGCTTTCTCTATATTAGAACCTTCAGAATTATCTACAATTGTCATTCTACTTCGAAATAGCGATTGGAATTTACCAATGTTTTTTTGAACTCCATCCCACATTTTCTTTACCATATCGTCTGGTAAAGATCTACTTCTCATATTATTTCTTTTCTGAGCAGTTTCTAAATCCGTATTAACAAATATCATATGTACAGCATAACCTATTTCTCTTAACATATCTACTTGTTTTTTAATCTTTGCGTAGTCTTTTCCAGTGCCGTCTACTACAATACCATTTCTTCCTTCTAAAGCTATATTCATAATTTTACCAGTTAAAGCTTTTGCTGAAGCTCTTACTGCTTGGCCCTGTGCTGAAGCTATATCTTCTGGAGCTGTTGTTAATCCAGCTTTTTTTAATCCTTTTTCAAAAGCTTCATCTGAATTGATTAACCTAAACCCTAAGGCTTTAAGAGCAGTTTTACCAACTACAAAAGATTTACCAGAACCTGGTCCACCAGCTAAAAATACAGCTTTAAATATAGAAGGGTCATTAACACCTTCTGCAATAAAAGTTTTAAACGATTTCATTATTTCTTTTTTAAATCATATCTAAATGATTTATCTTTATTTTGACCTTTTTTAGTAACACCATATCCAGCCATTTTAGCTAGTTGTTGCAATACTGGCCAGTTTCTTTCATGTTGATTTTTTCTTTTAGCTTTTAGCACATCATCTTTTATTTTACTAAAAAATGTATCAATCATATCCATGTCGTTCATAACCAAAGGTGCTTCATCTACTTGTAATGCAGACTCTTTTATTTTTGATTCTAATGTTTTATATTCCATTATTGATATACCTTTACATATGCACTAGAATCTTCTGATTTTGATCCAGCGTAGTTAACAATTTTTGTAATCCATCTATTAGCTTTAGGCCCTGAATTTATATCTGCATAATATAAAACATACAAACATGCTAGTTTTGATGCTATCCAATATACATCTTTTTTTGCTATTTCCTTTTCAAAAGTTTCAACACTATCATTTTTATAAAAGTGATTATACAAATTATAAAATATAGCTATGTCTCTAGATTTGCCTTTAACAATATTCTTAGCTATTTTATTTATAACCTTATTGTCAGGTACCTTTTTTCTAAAAACTTGTTTTATAGCTTCAGCCATTATACCATACCCAACTCCACCACCTCTAGCGGTTTTAAGAACAATTTCTCCTTTAATCGCAGCTCCTGCTGATCCAGATCTAAATGCGATTTTACCGGTATCAAATATGATAGTTCCACCCTTGTTATCCCAAAATGTTCCACGAGTTTCGCCTTGAAATATAATGGATTTAATTTTATGATCGTCAGTATCAGGTGGTAGTTTGATATTATATTCTTTAGCTTTGGCTGTCTTCTTAACAAGTTTAAGAGATATAGCAACTACCTTTCTATCAACAAAGTTTTGTAATAGTGCTTTATTATAACTTGAAATATTTTCGGGATTGAGTGCTTTACTAACACTAATTGATTTATCAATGGCCCAGATATCGCCTGGGTTCCATTTATCATCTTTGACTGGTTTTTGATCTGAATTTTTATATGCTACATTTTTTAAAGCATATATAGTATTCATCTCTTTACTGTTTCTGTGTAATTTGTGAGACTTATTGATATATCCCTGCTTAATTAAAAGTACTGATGACTCGTATGAAGAATGAAACCATCCATCTTCCACAGATAATACTTCATCTAATGTTGCATCAACATCAACTTGCTTATAAGCAGCTTTAAGTATATCAGGATTTTGAAAGAATTCTTCAGATTGTATACCATGATCTAGCATTGCTTGGCATAAGACACATTGGTGTGATTCAGTAATTTTGGTATTAAGTGTCCCACCACCGGAACCTCCACCACCACCAAATACAGAACTTTTTCCAAGATCTGAAGAACTAATAGTTTTACCATCACCATGCAAATTAAATGGTTTACCTAATTTTTTAAATATTTCAATTTGCGATATCGCATCGTCGATATCAGTAACTACAAAAGTACCACCCTTAGCCAATTCTAAAGGTTTATTATCTCTTATAAGTCTAACTAAAATATCTAGACGATCTTCGCCCGTAATTGAATTAGGTTTCTTTAATTCACCTGGAGTTAGTTTTACGGCTTCTTTAATAGAGCCTAAATTAAAATTTTTAAATGCTAACATAAATATCCCTGTTGGTATATCTATTTATACATTTTCAAAGGTCTTCTTTTACATTAACCCATGGATCATGATCAAAAAATGGGTTTGGTTTAATGTTACCTTTGTCATCATAACAGATAATTTTTTTATTGTATAAGATTTCTAAAGCAGCTTCTGCTCCTTCTTTGCGACCAATTTTATAGGATGACCATGCACAACCAACTGCAGCCAACATAATTATAAAAGTATATAATTCAATCATGACTTGCTATTTTCTCCACTATAATTTGGTAACCTTCCTCTTTCATACGTTGAGCAAATACCGCAGCAGTTTCCTCTAGTTCATAGAGATATTCTGCTACGATATGACCCTTCTTCTTTGCTATGACTTTAAAAATCACCTGGTGCTACCTGTAAACATTTTAATCCTTTAGATCTCCACATGTCGACAACTCTTTGTCTATCATCCATAATAAATTGAACACTCCAATGATCTTCAACATGATCTTGAAACATTTCCCATTTAACAATAGAGTCTTCTCTAGAGTCCTTATCCTTACGTGTAAAAATATGATCAAATGGTACTTTATGTCTCTTCAACCAATTTCTACAGATAAGTTCTGAAGAAGCTGGTCTTGCAGTAAAGATAATAATAGTATGATCTGCCGAAAACCTTTGTATGATATCAGATACGACAAGATCTAATCCATCTTCGCTGGCTCTAGACCAGTCGTGTGGATCTCTATCAGTAAATCCATCTCGATGACACAAAGTTCCATCCATGTCTACCAAAATAGCTGGTGGATGTGTAATTATTTTTTCCATTCCAGTCTCCTTAAATAAATTTTGTTGATGCATAGATCAACACCCGCTAGTAATGTGAACATAAGCTTCATCACATTCATTAATATTTTTGCCGCATAAACACTCATCTGATTCTTTAATAGATGGTGCTCCTACCATATCTCTAATTTGAGATTCAGTATATCTTTGTTCGCCATCTCTGACTGATTGTTTAGCAAGTATTTCTTCTGGCTTTGCAAATGGTGTTACGATAAATTTCTTCATTATGCACCTCCATTTATAGGTCTTGCATTACCTCTAGCAAGACCACCTGAGTGATCTGCTAAGTAATGAGGTCCAGTCCAAGCTACACTGTAAGTTTCGAAGATGTTTCCTCTAGCTTTGTTAGTAGCTGGAGCATTTCTTCCTGCTGCTTTAAGAAGATCACCAACTTGGAACTTTTTATTTCCTTTATTGATGAATCCCCAAACCGATCTTTCAGTCTCAACTCTAATGTATTTAGAGCCTTCGTGAAATGTTACATTCTCTGCAAACTTCGCAACACCTTCTTCGGCATCATGAAACTTTGCAGTAAATCTAGCATAATCTGCTACGATTGCTTCTTTTAGTGTTTGTATTTGTTTTTCCATTAAATTAACTCCTTATTTAATTATTTAATATAGATATTATAACACAGTTTTCGGCAAATGTAAACAGTTTTTTTCATTTATTTTCACTTTTTTTACATAGGAGTAAAGATCTTATCAATGATTTTGCCACATTCTTTTGCAATTTTGATGTGTTCTAATTGAGTACCATGTTCAGAACGTAGCTCTATATAGTGAATCCAGCTTCTTAGAGTCCCATTAACATACATTCTAGACATAGTTAGGCCTTCAGGTAATACCGCTCTAGCCTGCTCTTTAGCAATACCAGCTTCAATTGCCCAATTATAAGCAGTTTTACACCTTTCTATAATTGTTTCTTGGTATGATTCCCACACATAATTGATAGGATCATCACTATCTAGCTCTATAGAATTCTGTCGATTCTTCTTATCTTGTAAACGTGCTTCTCGTGTTGTAAACTTTAGATCGTTAGTTGGATCTGCGTATCTTTGACTAAACTCTTGAAACGAAAATGATCTATGTCGTAAGATTTGACGTGCAATATCTCGTGGACAATTAATCTCTAAACATACGGAAACCATTTCTAATGGAGACCAATGTTTATGCTTCATGAGATATTTAACCAGCTTCTCGGCTGATTCTTCATTGTGCTGATTTTCAGGGTTAGATACCCTAGCACAATAGGCAACCAGCTGTAAAACATCGTTTGGAATATCGAAGTCTACAGCTGGTTGTGAATATGATATGAGTTTCACATCCATCATAATAAATTACTTTCCTTAACTTTCAGATTTAACTAAAGTGTAAATGCCCCAAGCAAGACCAACCCAAGCTGCAAGCTTAGCTAATCCACCAAATAAAATAACAGAACCACATACTGCTATGAGACCTAGACCATCAAGTGATGTTCTTTCTCCAATTCTGCCCATAATCCAATCTTTTGCTTTTAAAAACATATTTTTCTCCTAAGTTTTAAAATCAGCGAACGTGTCTTTGTTTTCTCTATCGCCCCACGTTGCTATAGGTTTGTCGGGTGCCATATCTGACATAATATCAGTTTGAGCCGACTCTTCTACGTCGTAAAGTTTCATTCTAGCTCGATCAATACCAATTACAAATCTCTTGTATCTAGTAGGATCATTATAACGATTCTTCAATTGTTTAACCATTAACTGTCCGAGTTCTTCTAATTCCTCTGTAGAAATTAAAGCAAACATCAAATCAGCAGTTGCTGGTAAACCAAACGATTCCGAAGTATCTTCCAATCCGACATCAGTATTACTAAAACCAGATCGTGTTGTTTGCGTTGCACTCACGATTGGAAGATTAAATTCCACCGCTAAACCTCTTAGCTCTTCAGCTATAGATTTAATGTAGGAATAACTATTTATACTTCCACCCATAGCTTTCATACGAGAAGATGAACAAATATTCAAATAATCTAAATAAATAATATCAGGTTTGAAATTCTTTTTAAGTTTTAATTCATTAAGTAATGCTCTAAAGTGACCAGTATGAGCTGCACCAGTAGGATATTCTTTAACGATTAGTTTACCTATAGACCCTTTACCAATCTTTTCAATTTTAGAATCAAATACATTCTTTGGTAGTGTTTCTAATTGTTGGATTGGTAAATCCATAAGGTTAGCATCAATACGTTCAGCAATTCTTTCCTCAGCCATTTCCATGGTAATGTATAAAACATTCTTTCCTAATTCAAGATTTGCTGCTGCGCAATGACACATGAAGAGTGACTTACCTACGCCTGTGCCGGCCATAGCAATGTTCAAGGTCTTATTCGGTAAGCCACCCTTAGTAATTTTATTAAAGTAATCTAAATCAAAAGGAGTCCTGCTTTCTTTTGTATTATAGAATTCAAAACGGTCATCAGAATTATCAATATAATCGTGACCAATGTTTGGATCAAATGAAACACCCAATGCTTCATTTAATATTTGAGGGATAGCTCCATCACCTCTTTCAGAATCTTTTCCATCAATGATTTGAATAGAATCCATAATAGCATTATAGACTGCTCTATCTTTACACCATTTTTCTGACTCATTAATAAGATAACCCATATCAATATCTGATCTTTCTTTTAACTCATTAATAAGTTGTTGTGTTCTATTTAGAACATCTTCAGGAGCACTTACCTTTTTTAATTCAAGGTCAAGTACTTTACCTGATGGGATTTTGTTATGTGCATTAACAAAAGATACAATAAGGTCAAACACAACCTTGTGTTCTTGCTCAAAGTATTCTTTCTTTAAAAACGGTATTACTCTACGGCAGTATGCTTCATCATTAATCAGATGATTGAGTATCTGCGTCGGTATTTGATTTGTTATTTCCAATATAGGCTCCATTATCTAGTGAATCTTCGATGGCATGTTGTAGCACACCACCAAGATAATTCTTAAAATTAATATCATTCAATAAGTCGTCTTCTTCAAATCCTTTTGAATCGACGACATTGTAGGTAAATGCAAGAGTTGCCATATTAAGCTCAGGTGATTCTTTTACAGAAACCTGACCATATATATACCTAACTCCTTTCCATTTTCCTGTTAAGAGTTCAATAGCATACCAATTTTCTTCATTGGATTCTATGAACTTATAATCACTTTGGGTTATAACACTATTCGGCATCAGTAAAGTCCATATAGTCAACATCTAGCATTGGCTTATGACCAATTTGATATTGGCTTTTTATAAACTTTTTAAAGTCAGTACCTTCAAAAATAGGATCCCAGAACTCTTTTTCAATAGTATCCTTAGCTCTTACTTTCGGATCAAGTAACTCTCCAGTTTCTTTATCAACTCTACAATACCAACCATTGGAAGGCTTAGCAACATAATTACCAGCCAAAGCAACATCCAGTAAACCAGAATAAGTTTCAATACCACCTTCCCATGTAACTGAGATAGGTACTTTTGATTTTTCTCTAACAAATCTTGATTTCTCTACATTAATTACAAAATGGTAACCTTTGATTTCCATACCAACCTTTTCTTGTTTTCTTCCGATAATCCAAATATTATCAGCTGAATAATAGATACCTGTTCCACCTGAAACTACTGCTTTAGGAAACAAACCAATCTCTTGATATGTATGGTTAACAGCAAGTAAAGGAACATTCTTCATAGTTAAATAAGGAGTAACCATTCGGAATAATCCTTTTAATGCTTTAGCTCTTGACATATCAGCTACTGATTTTTCATTTAAAGCATCTTCTAATTCTTTCTTAGATGCAAGGTTACCAATAGAATCAATTACAATACAAACTTTATCATTACGATCAATGTTTTCTAATTGTCCAACTAAGTCAAACTTAAGTTGTTCAACATCTGTAATTGGTGTATGTAATACCCTAGTTGGATCAATATCAAATGATTCAAAGTATGATTGTGGTGAACCAAATTCAGAATCATAAAATAGTAATACAGCATCACTATGCTCTTTTAAATATGCACTTGCCATAAGTAAAGCAAACGATGTTTTAAAGTGTTTACTTGGACCAGCTAAAACTGTTAATCCACTAGTTAATCCGCCTTCAGTATCACCTGATAGTGCAACATTAATCATAGGGACATTAGTCTTAACAAAATCCTGTTCGCCAAAAAATATACTTTCTGACAATATATCAGTAGTTTTAATCTTTGAATTCTTTTTTAGTTTATCCATTATAGACATTATTTTCTTCTCCTAGACCTATCTGGTCCTAATTTCATTGATCTTTCTTGTTTACGCCAGCGTCCAATTGCTTCTGCCTTTTTCCTTTTTCTTTTGGCAGTTGGTTTTTCATAGAATTCTCTACGTCTTACCTCTTGCACAATACCAGCTCTTTCGCATGCTTTTTTAAATTTTCTTAAAGCTACATCAAAAGGCATTTCTTTAGGTGGTCTTTTATCTTTAGGATTCCTATTCTTCTTTGGTCTTAAATCTATACTAGGCAACGAACTGATCTCCCGGTTCCCAACCACAGCCAGTTAAACCGCCTGCCTTGAGTGCCTGAATTGTTCTTAATAGCTCATTAACATCTCTTCCAGTATCCATAGCATTCATAGATGTATGTTGAATAACACCTTCGGGATCAATAATAAACGTAGCTCTTTCAGCTACAAATTGCTCCATATTAACTATTTCACATGTATTAGTTAATACTAATCCACAATCAGCAGCAAGTGTATGTCTAATTGAACCAATAAGTTCATTAGACATTTTCCAGTTGAGTTTGCAATACTCATTATCACCGGAAACTCCCATCACAATAGCTTCATCACACAATTTATCCATTTCACTGATTTCAGTTGGACAAATAAAGGTAAAGTCTTTTGGATAGAAATATATTACAGCCCAAGATCCAGTCATATCGTCTGACTTTACTTGTACTATTTGATTTTCCGAATTTACTCCATTGAGAATAAATTCCGGAAATTTTACATTTACATTTAACATAAGTTCTCCATTTGTTAATATATCTATTATAACATAAATTGGTCCAATTGTAAAGGACTTTTTTCATATTCATAGGTTTTTTTCTTGTTATCTTGTATCAAGAAATCCGTATCTATTAGATCTAATTGACCTGCTAGATATTTTTTAACCATTCGAGCTGGATGCTCGGCAGTAGTAACTGGAACATTTTGACATATATGATTAAGAGATCTCTTAGGGTTTAAGAGTTCAAAATCAGTAGGAAGCTTCATAATTGATAAAGCTTCTCTTACGGTTAAAAATCTGTCTTCGTCTGGATGAGTTAGGTTTGTTGGCATATGACCAACAAAAGCACCAATTTTATCTTTAGGTATTTCTACGCCTTTTCTCATAATATTGCCACCTGCTTTGAGTTTATGGTATTGCCTATCACATTTCTTTGCAACAGTATCATACCCATTTTCTCGCATCCATTTAGCAACGACTTTATAATTTGTTCTTTCTTCAATATAATCTTGTAGACCAACTGATTTAGTAATCTTTGACGCAAACTGAGCGTGAGTAATACCGCCTTCTAGTTCTTCTAAAATATATCTATAGTATGGTTCTTCAGATGGTATTTTGTCATTAGTTAGAATCATACTCATAGGATCATTAGCATCTTCATGAACAGCTCTAATATCATCTGCAATTGTTGATGGTTTTAAATCTACATATTCCATCAAAGGTACTCTATCACCTTTCCAAAAGAAATAAAATGTACGATCTCTTACTTGGCTTAAACCGTGCAATAGAGATTTAGTTTTGTATATACTGAATGTATACCCATTGGCTTCACCAATCTTTCTTAATCTTCGTACAACTGGTTCACCCATTTTAGATGCTAGTCTTGGAGCATTTTCTCCCCAGAAAACTCTTGGTTGTACTTCACTTAAAACATATTCAGCAGATTTAATCATCCAATCGTTCATTGGACTGTTACTTGCAGCTTGTGGACTAAGAGAACTTAGACCGGCACAAGGACATACAGTATTAACTACATCAACACTTTCAGTATGTTTCTCTCCTTGTGAGAGATTCAAATATGGAATTTCATTATTATAATAATTTCTTAAATGCTCTTCATTAGCTTGAAAGCCATCAAAGGTTAAAAAATATTTTGGTTTTGTTTTAAAAACGTTTTCCATTGCGATGGTTTCTCCACCAATCAATGGAACTATGCTTGCCCATGTATTCATATTAAAAAAATTCCTCAAGTGTATTTGTTTCTTTTATACCAGTCCAATATGGATAGTACTCTCTGGATAAATGGATTGATTGTGGTTTTTCCATATAATCAAAATCCAATTCTCCTTTTTTATTTAATAGATAATTTGTCCATTTAATTCCTAAACCAGAATCATGAATAATTTCGTTAAATAACTTTCGAGCATTATTACGCTCTTCCCAAGTGCCATGGAAGGGTTGTTTATTATAAAAACCAGATTTTGGTATTTTTCTAGTCTCATTCTCGATTGGGAGAAGCTCGTAAATTCGACCTGGAACAGATAAGTTATTCACCTCCGTTACATATCGTTCAGCAAGATCTTTTACGTTCTTCTCCCAACCGCCTTCCAACCTACATACATGATGCCTAATATCTATATTACCAAAATAGAATTCTACCGGTCCTTCGGTTTCTATTCGAATAAAAGATTCAAGGCCTTCATTAAGTGCACCATTTAACGTTTTAAACGGAACACTATTTACTGTCCAACCTGGACGATACATACATATTGAATGCGAATCTCCAACTACTAGATTTTTAGTTTTATTCGGGTAATCGACTCTTTCAGCTTCATTGAACATGCGTTCAAGATTTTCGATATCCACATCATTCCATTCGGGTTGTACTTCTTTCTTAGCAGATTCAAGTTTTGATTGAAGCTGTTGGTGATACGGTGGAAAGTCCATTCCAATTGAATAAACTTTACCTTTGAACTTAGAAAAGTTAACAGTGTTTTTAACATATGGAAAGCCATAGACCCCACCAAACATATTAATGCCACCAGACCAGTCACTCCCATGATAAACCCAAAGAGCATCATAATCATTGTGATCTTCAATTTCTCCACCATAATTGATGTCGCAGTTTCCATATTTCTCCTTTATCATATCGCCATATATTACACCTTGAGCACCACGATGAGATCCAGGTCTTTTAGCTATAGGTATGAATGGACAATTAATTATATTTCTCATATTAAAAAATCTTCTATTGATGATGGCTGATGCTGTAAAGCTTCTACGATTGAGGTTACATCAGTATTAGAAATTTGCCTTTTTTCAATTCTTGATGTATTCTTTTTCATATCGCAATATACTCCATATTGACATAAAGCTACTTCAGAGCTATAACATGTCAATTCACTTTGTGGGAATGAATACACATTCTTACCATCTACGTTTATGTTGTGCCAATATTCGTTAAAGTATATTTTACCGAATAATTTTTCTTGGTTCTCTCTAACCCATACTACTTGGTTACCTGGAGAACAATCTTTATTACTCAATGTTGGAAATAGCATTTTTAGTGTTAATTGGCATCCTGGTCCAGGTAACACATATGCTTCATCATGAGTAAAACTTAAATTAGGATTTGTTGATTGGTCAGTTGCTCCATGATATCCATAGTAAGGACCAATACCTTCTTTCGAAAGTAGTACTTCACAACATTCTTTTAAAGATCTGCAATGAAGGATTTTATCTACAGTTCCGTCTACTAACCAATCAGCCAACCAACTAATCATATTAACAGCATGAGTTGGATGGCCATGAGTTTCTCTAGCAAATTTGTTAGATGCACCCATAAGAGAGGTATGTAACTCTGTTCTAGACCAAATAGAATATCCTAATCCTTTTGCTCTATCTAAATTAGATCTAATTTGTTCCAAATATTCTGGATCAATTAAGACTCTTTCAAAATCAGTATACGCTTTTCTAGGATCTAGTTCAGCATTTAAGATTCTATGGCAGTCTCTACCTCCATAAAAGTGAGTGATTACAAAATTAAGTACTCTATTTTCGTCAGACATTTCTTTGTTTGTAGAAATGTTTTCTGCCATGTATCTTAGACGATCGTCCATAGTTACATTAGGACCAAAATATTCGGTATTCCATTGAATAGCTGGATCATCTCCATTAAAGGAGTCATTCAATCCAGCTCTATAATCGAAACCTTCAATAACACGCTTCCAAAAATAAGAGATATCATCTGCTACTTTTTGATCAACGTGTTTCCATAAATTAGTACTTGACATGTTCCTCACTTTCTCTTACTAAGTGGATAATATTAAGATTAGGATGAAGCTTTTTAATTTCAGCTATTTGAATTGGATCATCTTCAAAATGCATTCCAATTTTATAATCATGCAAGTTTTCAAGTTCTTGGATTGTTTCCGCTTTGTGTTTACCAGAAGCTTCACGGCTATATGCTGGATCTGATCTCTTCAATGGATTATACATTACTCTATTATATATGCCACGAGATTCTAACATTTTTTCTGTTTCTTCTCTTTGTTCGAACGACCGCCCTGTGACAATAATATCCATGTCACAGGGTCTTACGCCATAATGCTCTTCTCCGAAGTATATTACACCATCAATATCAAAAGTGTTAACTAGTACTTTAGACATAGTCATTCTCTGCTGATTGGAAAGTATGAGGAAGGTCTTTTGCTTTAGGACGATTCTCTTTTAACTGAGGTTCAGTCATTGGAGTAATTACGCGTCTTGCTAAAGCATCGCATTCGAACTTAGCATCTTGAGTTTTTAGCTGAACTGGTGGTGTCTTTTGTGTCCAAGCTGATGGACCTCTTAGGAAACCTACAATACCCATTTCAGAAGCTACCTTACAGAAACGAATAGCTGAAACAACTACTCCACCAGAGTTTGGTGAATCCTGTACAGAAAGTCTTGCTGACATTTCGTAACGAGCTCCAGCAAATCCATAAGCAATCATATCAAAGTTTGCAATTTTATTATCTGAAGGGATATAATCACCGCCTGGTTTTTGTAAAACAGTTAATGATGGTCCAGCATAAAGTGTCATACCTGCAGTACTTTCGTCTCTCACAATGTTTTGACCTTTAAGAACATTTTCTTTAGATACATGTTTATTCTTTAAACGATACTCTTTAGCCATGTTTAAGAAATCAGTATTAGCTGTACGACCAGTTCTAATATGTTCTTGGCCTTGAGTTGATCCAGCAGCCATATTCATTTGAATATGTTGTGTAACCATAAGTCCAGAATCTAGCATAGCACCTTGAAGTACTTCAGACATTCTTGATGCTCCCCAAGCTGATCTCATATCAGATCCAACAATTGATAAACCTTTATCGATAAATCTTTGTTCAGTATGTACTGCATCTTCAGTTGAAATTAAAGTAGGAATACAATTAACAAAGTGAACTTCAGCTGCTAATGCAACATCAACCCAATACTTTGAAGCTTCTTCTGAACCAACTGGTAAGTAGTTAACTAAAACATCTACATTGTGGTACTTAAGTAACTCTACAGTACGATCAAAAGATTCTGCGGGATGAGCACCATTAACGAAAGTTACTTCATCTGGATACTCATGCATATGAGGAGCAATTCCATCTAGTTCAGGAGCAGAGTATACACTAGCTCCATCAGCAATACACGAAACGTTAGATTCACCATTCGTATAAATTTGATCTACATGGTCCATTGCACAATTTGGCTTAGCTCGTAAAGCTTCTGCCAGTTTTTTATTGACTTTTCTTTTATCAATATCAAACCCTAGAACAAACTCAATATCATGGACTTTATATCCACCAATATCTTCGTACATAAGACCAATCTTATCTTCTGGGTTTTCGTTGTAGTATTGAATGCCTTCCACCAGGGATTTAGCACATGATCCGACACCTACGATGCCGACTTTTATTTTTGACATATTTTTTCTCCTTTATATCAGTTTATTTAAGTGAGTATTTTGACTGGATTAGAGTAGCTCACTATAATATAGTTATAACGATTGAAATAAGTTCCTTAACAGGAATATTAATCCAACCCCATTTAATAGAATCAAAGCTCTATCTTTCCAAAGAACTGCAACAACAGTCCATAATGAAATACCAATACACGACATAATTAGGTCAACCATTAGGTAACCATCAATACCACGAATAGACATTGCTGTTAAGATAAAACCAGATGCAACCCATTTAATATACCAATCTAATGTATATTTCGGAGTTGCTGATTTATAAATTCTTTTACTGTTCTTTAGTTCTTCTGGACTAAATTTTACTTCTTCTTTAGTCATATTTAACTAGCTCAGCCGTTACGCCAGCTTCTTTAAAAAATTTCTTAGTTAATTCAAAAGAATCTTTCCACTTATCTGGAGCACTTCCTTTATATGGAACTATTACTCTTTTGATTCCAACTTGAATAATCGCTTTAGCGCATTCATGACATACTGGTAAACCATACACATACATATCAGCACCATCTAGAGATACTCCATTCCAAGAAGCATTATATATTGCATTCATTTCAGCATGAACAATCTTAGTATACTTTGCTTCTCTATCTGTATAATCAGAATCATCCATTCCTCGAGGATACCCATTATACCCTTGAGCTAATATTTGTCCTTTACTACCAACTACTACAGCACCAACTTGTGTGCTTGGATCTTTACTCCAAGTTGAAACTTCTTTTGCTATGCCTAAGTATCTAGGCCACCACGTTGAATCTCTCATAGTATTACTCACTTAACTAATTTAAAATGACGATCATATACATGCAAATTTTGTACTTGCCAATGGATATCACCTACATCTAGATGAAGTTCCCATGCCATTTTTTCAAGGATATGCCGTTGCCATGCGTAATCATTTCGATAACCAAAGATTACATCATTAGAGCGCATTTGTACTACACAATGTAATACTTCGTCACGAATATAATATGTAACTGAGTTAGTACAGATAAAATCGTTTTTACCATTTTCATTATACTCTTGCCAAATACTTGGACGAGTATAGATCATAGAAGCTCTTCGACTATCTGGATTATTTTCAAGTTCAGTTACAGCATTTTCATATTGGCTAAAGTATTTTTCAGACCAAATTAGATGGCCATAATTTGAATTAATTTCACCATGAACATTAGCTGTCATTTGCCACGCTTGAGGAGGTTCTTTATCTCCTTCAGGGTAGATATCAGTAATGTTAGTTGATTCAGATTCATACCATTCAATTTCTGAATTGATATAATCCCAGTTTGGTTTACCAAAGATTGCAGGTTCATCTGCAATAAATGAAGCACCAATCATTTCAATTGTTTTACCTCCATTTCGATCTTCGGTAAAATTTTCGTTATGTAATTCATTTCTGAAATATTCACGTACTGCTTCAATCGTTATCATTAACTTGTCCTTTAATTGGCTTGTTAAACATATCTCTACCGTCGCTTTGGCCTTCCATTTTACCACGAATGTATGACACTGCAAAAGATGAATAATTAATTAGATCTTTATATGTATCTTCTAGTGATTCATAGTTGGGACTATTACCAGATTCAAGTAGTGAAGTTGCCCTCATAACTTTGCCTAAGATGACATCATGAATGGTATCAACACCTCTACGATAATGCATCGATTGAGTAACGTTAGAACCATCGCTTTGATAATCTTGAGATTTTTTAATTTGCATGTCAGCGCATTCTTGCAAGACTTTTAAACTTTCTTTTTCCATAATATTTCCTTAAATAATATATCTATTATAACACAGTTTACTGTAAAAGTAAACATTTATTTTACCTTTTTTTACAATTAATGAGTTATTTTCCATTCTTTATTCTTCCACTCATATCTATTATAGAATGAGTATTCATTTGAATCTTCAGGATTGATAAAGATCATTAAATGATCAGGCCAACCCATCCAAGTTTGATTAAGTTTTATATCACGAAATCTTTGTAACATGATTGGAACGTTTCCTGAATTACCAGTTACTTTTATTTCTACTGGTAGTCCATCTGGATCGATCACATCTTTGTATTCTCTTACATCATCTTTCCATCCTAATACATCTATAAGGAAAAGCTCAGCGGCATGGCCTCTACGAGTTTGACGAATTAAATCCTCGTAAGTTCTGCCACTCATTTTGAATGAAGTGTTAGTTGCTATTTTTTTAGCTTCGTTTGTAGCTCTATCATGAAGCTCAATAGTGTTTATATCGTTTAAGTTAAAATTTATCATTTGTAAAATATATGGTTCTCAATAGTTATGACTTTAGTTAAATGATCAGCCCAATATGGATAAACATAATCTGCATGGTACCAAAGTGCGCCATCAGTTATATCTATAGTCTTTTTATTTAATACCATATCAGCTATTCTAATCGATTCAACCCACGTTTGTGAATCTTTAGGTTCATCTGATTTTCCATCGCAATACCAACTAAATTGGCACATTCCTCTCACAGGAACTTTATTACCAGACCAAGATTCATAATATGCTTTTGATTGATATACTACATCACATATAGTTTCCGGAAATTGCAAATCTTCAACTCTATTTAGCGTTACATTAGCTACAGCTATTCTTCCAGCTAAGGGTTGATTACCAGCTTCAAAATAAATGTTTTGAGCTAAACAAAGTCTATCACCGTTTTCGTCGAATCCATGAGCTTTTTGTGTAGCAAATGCTAGTATCAAAGGTAAACATACAATAAATGTAATTTTTCCTATGTTTTTGTGAAATAGTTTTTCCATAATATACTCCTATATATTTTTACTGAATACGAACTCTATTGCTCTTTCAGCTTCTTTATCTATTGGTCTTTTTAAGTACCAATTGCCACATTCGGCATCCAGATCTCTTATAATGTATTCAACTTCTTTAGCAGTAATAGGATAACCTTTAGCTATAGCATTACCTGCAATTGAAACCATGAGCTGGTAGAGAGCATAGTACCATCCATCATTTAGGCGTTTATACTCTTCAATCTTTTTCTGATTAACAAATGGACAATCTTTATATCCAGTCCATGTGTAATTTTTGTTATTTAATTGGTTTTTTCTGTGGTCCATTAGACCTTGTCTTATTGCTGGTGGAAGTTTATCAAAGAAGCTTCCATCTTGAACTACATATCTATGTTGTTCCATAAGTATTGAAGGGTCCAATAGTTTCCCTTTGTTTTTATATATGAAATTATGAGCACCTTCATATTTAGCTGGTATATAATACATACGAGATAAATCTTTAGTTTGAGCATCACCTATTTCACCTAACTCTTTATTTAAAGCAAACCAAAAATGCTTGATTTCTTCTTTATTAACATAACGAGTTAATGGAAATACCAATCTAAATTTTGGTAGATCTACAGTAGAAGATGCAGTACTATACTTAATGTGATAGTATTTATTCCATGGTTCTTCGTTAACCTCAATATCTACATCAACTGCACACCAGCCAGCCCATGCAACTACACCGTCATTACAACGAGTAGCATCTTTTTTATAGATTGCAGGACTTATAAGAGGAGCATCTTTCTTTGTAGGATACTTTGTACTCTCAGATAGTTTAAATAATACGGCTTCAAACTCATCAAAGGAATCATAATCCATCCTTTGATGAGTTTTATTGTCGTAGATATTATTAAATATCGTTAAACTTGCCATGGTTTCCTTCATGATTTGGAGCTGTCCAACCTTCTGGTTTGATCAGATCTGGAACTCCTAATGGATTTGGTCTACTTGGTTTTTCACCTACTTCTTTGTTCATATTAGCTTCAAGTACTGCATCCCATGCGGTATAAGGATTAACACCAAACGCATCGAGTGTACCAATAGCGACAACACACAAATCAATTAATCCATCGACAATTTCTTCTGGATCATTGTTTGTCAAAGCAGCTTGGGTTTCCATTAACTCTTCTTTTAGAAAGTCAACACGAAACTCAAGAAACTTTTTCAGTTTCTCAGGATTGTTTTCAACCCATTGCCTAGTGAGATACTTAGCTTGCATTACATGAATATCTTTTACCCAATCTTTGCTCATTATACAATAATTCCTGAATCTGATGTTGCTGCTGATAAGTCAATTGAACTTGTGGCATTAGCATGTTGTTTAACTAAATCGCCTACTGGTTCAACCATAAACATTACGAATTTTTGATCAATTTCAAATCCATCTTCAGCTTTAGTGTATGGCATAAAAGGCATAAACCCTAGTTTACCTTCACCGGCTGGAATAAGAACGATCGCATCCTTAAGTATAATTGTGTCAGTGTCGACACCGTTTAGGTCTACATGCGCGATGAGTTCTTCACCTGATGTTAACCTGATTAATTTTATATTTTTCATTTTTTCTCCATATATGGTATATTATAACACAGTTTTGTGTAAATGTAAACTACTTTATGCAAAAAAATCATTTAAAGTAGCAATCTCTTTAGAGGACCAACCTATAGCGTCTAAGACAGGTTCGATCGCATCTAGAAAAGTCTTTTGGAATTGTAGGTCATAATCAATATACCTATGTAATCCAAACTCTTCAGGCAAATACTCAGGGAAACTAATTACATTTTCCTTAAGGACATTTGGCGTTTTTAGATAGACGAATTTAATCTTTTCGCCGTTTCCAATTGGTTGATGCTTTTTCTGTAATGACAAATCTACAAGCATCTTGTTATATAGTAACCCACCTCTAGCATGAATTGGAGTACCTTTTTTATAGATCAATTGATTGTCTTTAAAAGACTTAATGTTTGTAATTCCACGAGGGAATGCAATTTGATCTGGTGGTAGAGTCTTAAAGTATGTTTTAAATTGATCTATAGATTTCTGTACTTGTGTTTCAGATCCTAGAACAATCTCTTTAAATATCGCTTTAAGAGCATCTCTACACGGCATAGGAGTAGAAGATTTAATAGCTTCAATACCCATGATCTTTAGTTTTGGTTCAGCATAACGAACGCCTTCGTTGTCTTGGACATTAAGGATATACCTTTTTTTAGCTGTCCATATTCCAACATCAGCAATAACTTCACGACCCATAACCATTTTGTTTTCAATTCCACCAAGCAAATCAAATAACCTAGCATAATTAGAAGCTAGGATTGGTTCAATCTTATCTTGGCAAACCGCGTCAAGGAAATCAGTAACGTTACTTGGATTAAACTTTTTAACTAAGTCATCTAAGCTAACATACACACTGTCTGTGTCGATTGCAATAACATAATCCTTGAAACTATTTTCATTTTTAGGGTTGAGCAATCGATTAATATAATCATTGACTGCCTTTTCAGCCCATCGGATTGTAAGCTGTCCGGTAAGTGTAATACCTTCGGCAATTCTTTGGTCAAAGAACCGGAAGTATTTGTTGCCCAAAGCACCATAAAGAGAATTAAGGAGAATTTTAATAGCCATTTGGCGATTCTCACTAATTGATATGTCTCTTTCAATTCTGTATACGTCTTGTTTGTCATTTTTATTTACCTTTTGTAATTCCTTTTGCGATTTAAGCATAGACTGTTTAATTTCAACACGTTCAGTATATAAGTCACCAATGATCTTGGGAAGTACACCCTTTTTATCAGTATTAAAATGTTGACCACCAATAGCAATACACTCATTATCTCGTCTATCTACGTTTAAATTGTAATCAATCACATTATCAACAGTAATATGTGGAGAAACCTTACCTTCGATAATAGTTTCTGGAGACATATTGTACTGCATAATTAGTGATGGATATAGTGAGTTTAAGTCAAAAGATACTACGTTTCTGTGTAAACCAGTAATAGGTTCCTTTACGTAACCACCAGGATATGGTGTTTTCATCTTATCTTCTGAAAATGGAATTGCAATTTGATTAGCGTATAAATCACGATATATGATAGTGTCCCATATCGCAGTTGTGCCAAACGTGTCACCATAGTTAACACCACCCTTGTATCCTATTGTCATAGCAAGAGTAATAAGGCCGGTTTTATCTTCAATACGATCAACTAGTTCAACGTCTTTAATATTATAATCAATAAACTTTTGATAATCGAATTTGTAAAGACTAAACAAATCGCCATGTTCTTCATAGGAAAGTTTCTTTTCACCAAGTACAACATGAGAGATATGATTAAGAGAATACGATTCCTGTGGGCCATAAGAATAACCAAACTTCTTAAATAATTCAAGATAGTCTAGGTGTTCAATACCACCAATTTCGTATGTTTGCTGCTTTCTATTAAAAGAATTAATGATTCTTTCGTCAACCATTCCCCACGGAGAAAGTTTCTTGTGAGCAGTAGGAAGTAATTTGTTGATACGATTTACTAGGTATGGAATATCAAAGAATCGACTGTTCCATCCAGTAATCACATCAGGAGTATGAGAAGGTGTAGACCAATGGTCCAAGAACTTCTGTAGAAGCATAGCTTCGTTGATACATTTAATATAAACAACTCTATGAGTTTTCATAAGAGATTTACTTACATCATAATCACCAACACCAAAGACATAATATGTATTATCAATATTATTCTTAAGACAAATAGCAGTAACTTCTTTAGAAGCTTCTTCTGGCTCTGGGAATCCATCATCAGAAGCAACTTCGATATCGATTGTAGTAACGTTAATTAAGTTACGATCGAATTTAATTACTCCTGGAAAGTATTCGTTAATGAAAGATGAAATATATCTGGTGTTGCCAAAGATCTTACGACCAGCAACTTCTTTGTTTTGTTGAACCCATTCTTTAGCATCGCGCATTGTGTCGAATCTAATGGGTGCACATTTTTCTCCTGTTAATGATGACCAATCACCCTTAGGCGAAGAGACAAATAACGTAGGAGCGTATTTGATTTTGTGGCTAACTTTCTTACCGTTTTCATAACCTCTATAGAGGATCATGTTTCCGTATCGAGTAACGTTAGTGTAAAAGTTCATAGGGCAATTTTTCCATAATGTAGATATATATTATAACACAGTTAGCTGAGAAAGTAAAGGATTATTTTCAATATATTGATAAAAAATGAGGGGAGTATTTCATCCCCTCGAGTTGCGTCAGACTCTATATACCAAATTGATTGCTAGCAACCCAAACTAAACCCGGTGCAGTGCCTAAGCAAATTACAGCGATTAGTAAAGGTTCAATAATATGGTATAAGGTCTTAGCGATTTCTTGATGCGATGCCATATAGGCTTTTAGTACACTCATCATTAATCTCCAGTAAAAAGTTTTTAACTATCTACTGAGTTTTCGCTAATTGAAGATCTATTCTTGAATAAATCTTTTCTTCGTTGATGCCCCAGCAGACCCTATTTCGATCTTCCTAGGACGCCTTTCCTCTGGAACTTCTACTCTGGCATTCACCACGAGTATACCATTCTTAAGATTAGCACCGTCTATTACTACAAATTCTGAGAGGCGGAAGCTCTTCTCAAATTTGCGGCTTGATATACCTTTATGTGCATATTCTCTAGAATCTTCACCATTTTCACCTTTTACTAAAAGAATGCCATCTTTTACCTCCACGGAAATATCCTCTTCTGAGAATCCCGCAACAGCTAGCTCAATAATGAAATTTTCATCATCGACCTTAACAACGTTATGAGGTGGATAGTTATCTTGAGATCTTCCAGCTGAGTGGATTCTTTCAAGTTCGTTTAGTATCGGTTCAAATCCGATAAACAGAGAACGCGGTACGTTCATAGTATTTCTTACCATTTTTAGTTCCTCCTATTAAATAGCAAGGTTAGTGGATACCGGCCCAATGCCGCATATCTCAGTTATATTTATACATATTAAAACGTTAGTTTTACGTTTGTTACAAAGCTGTAACAAAACTTATATAAATAGTTATATGCAAAAATATTTAAAAATAAAATTTAAACAGTTTCACAAATTAATGAAATCAGGTAGACTGAATAAGGTAGCTAATAAAATACTAACTTAGTCTTTACTACTGTTTCCAATATTATACTTTGGACATAGATCCCATTGGCTTTTATCTTTAAAAGGTATAACCTTTATTTGCCTAAGAGGAGCAACATCTTTAGACTGTTCTGGCTCAATGATTGATACCAATCCCCAGTCAGCCAATAACACAGCAATTGTGTTACGCCTTTGAACATCATTTTCTAGCAAATTACTAGGTTTTCCGTCCAATAAGAATAATTCTTTAAAATGCACAATAAAGTATCTTCCTTGTTTGTGCAATATATGACATGATTGGAATAACTTGTTATCTCTTCTAGAAGCAACACCAATTCTAGTTAGTGTTTCTCTTACTTTGAGAAAGTCATCCGGTTCGTTGAGAGTAATTTCTAGCATCATTTCTGGCTGCCAATTACTTATTTGTTTTAGTTCTTCCACCTTTATAAATCCTTGTTTTCAAATCTTCAATCTGATTAATATTTAATAATGATAAGACAGATTTAGCTTTTTCATTGCTATACCCATAATATTCTTTTATAACATTCAGATTCTCATCATCTGTGGCTTTAAACCACTTTGAGAATCTTCTTTTCTTTCTTATTATATTTATAAGAAAATCAAATTGAAGGCGGCCATCGATGTGATGTTGCCTATTCATTTCATTAGCGTAAAGAACAGTGTCTGGAAAATATGATAAACCACGGTTAACCATAAAAGCATTATAATCCTTTTCAGATATATCATCAATCATGATATCTTTCTTTGTAGAATTAATAGCATTTAAATAATCAAACGGATTCATCTTCTCCATACCTCCCACGAGACTCATTACCATCGTAATTAAGTTCGGTGATAGATTTTTGCATCATTTTATAATCTTTATGATCTTCAGAATCTTGCAAATCTTGAAGTTTCTTTTTAGCATCTTGGCTGTAATCGAATATCCATTCACGAGTTACAATATTATTATTCATTTCAATAACTCTAAAGCGAGTTTCTACACCATAATGAACTGGATATAGGTAATAATTATTTGCTTTAGCTATTGTCATTTGAATTTTACTCCAGCCATTACTTCAGTTAAACATGCGACTGTATTCAATTCATGATCAGCAACAAATGCATTCTTATATTGATAATCAGCTAGGATTAATACCAATTGTGGTATAGAAGCTGAATCAACATGATCATTCATGCTATCATAAATCTTACGATAAAGCGCTGCTGGTTCGCTATCCATATTTTCAGCAACCCATTTACGCACTTGTTTAAAGTTTTTTTCCTTTAAGAAAGCCATTAAACTATTAATTGATACATCAGACAATTGAACTAATATACCTGAATCAATAGTACCACTTACAGAATATCTTTGTAATTCATTAAGAACCTTGCGCCAATCTGGCATATGTTTCATAATCAATTCTGCTAGAATCTGTTTCTCATATTGTACATTGTTCACTTTAAGAATCATTTCGCACCGTTCTAGGAATCCAATCGCTAGTGGAGCTGCATTTTTCTTTGAAACATTAAACTCGATTGTTGTACAACGAGAATGTAGTGGTTCAATAATACGATTTTTAAAATTACATGTAAGTATAAACCTACAATTAGACGAGAATTCTTCAATGAATCCACGTAAAGCTGGTTGAGTTGATTGAGGATTTAAATAATCTGCCTCATCCAATATCACAACTTTATATCCACCTTGTAAAGAAACAGTAGAAGCAAAATGCTTAATTTTATTTCGAAGTGTATCGATACCAGATTCTTCTGATCCATTAATTAATAGATAGTCAAGATCTAGTTCATTACACAAAGCTTTTGCGGCTGTGGTTTTACCGGTGCCTGCCGTGCCTGTTAAGAGCATGTTTTGCATTTCACCATGTTTTAATACATCGGTAAAATTCTTTTTTAGCTCAGGAGGCAGTATACATTCAGCAATAGTTTTTGGGCGATATTTTTCAACCCATAGAAATTCTTCCATTAAAGTACCTCCCAACCTTCAACAGTGTCTAGCCTAAAAGCTCGCCATGCATCTTTGTCTAATGACCAAACAGGAAAAGCTTCCATGTTTTGAGGTTCATAATTGACTTTATTTACAACGTTGTTTGCTTCCAGGATTGCTGGATTGAGAGTGCAGGGCATAACTCTAAGTTCCCCTGTGTCTATTTTTCGAAAAGTTACTGTTACAGTTCCTTTTTTTAGTGCTTCAAGTAGCGCTTTACTTTCATTCGTATTCATAATATATCCTATAATAAAAAATAAGAGTGGGAGCCGAAGCTCCCCTCTAGTTTTGGTTTAAGCTTCTTCAGCTTCTACCACTTCCTCGGCAACTGGAACATCGCCTGCAGGAGCTTCACCATCTTTTGGTGCATTAGCTTCTAGGAATTTAACAACTCTTGATCTAAGACCACCAACTGCTTCCAGTTCAGGTCCTTCAAAACCACCTCTTTTAGAACACAAATCGATGATTTGTACCATAGTTGAGATGTCACCTAGGGTGAGTTGAGGTGCGGCTTCTGCAGCCACTGCGTTTACTTCTTCAGTCATTTTATTTCTCCTTTGCAAAGTAGACTAATTAAGGAAGACCGGTTATCCGCATCTTCCACCTTATCCTCATAATTAATTATGAGAAATTCTTTAATGTATTTATATTTATACATTAAATTCGCTTGTTTTCTCCAAAGCTATAAAATAATTTACAGGAGTTGAACGCGAAACGTTACTCCAATTACTTATCAACTTAGAAGAAATACTAACAAAATAATCACCAGGTAGTAATTTTAAGTTAGCAATATTGATTACAAATTTAAATTCATTCTTGCATTCATTGTCACCATCTAATTCCATAGAAAATGTGTTTGCAGTTGAATCTCTTTCATCCAATACAGTTGCAGTTACGATTCCATTATCACCGGAGAGTACCAGTTCTGAGTGGCCGAGAACAGCTGCAGCTTTTCGGATTTGGTCTAATACAGATTCAGATAAAGAAATACCAAACTCGCAATCAGGCATGCTAATGTCTTTTTGTGGAGTTGTAAGTATTGCTGGTTCTGAAAAGTAGTATTTGATCTTTGATCTATTGTCGCCATTACTACTAATTGTAGTAAACTTATCATCAAAGCTTAATTCAGCTGGCGATACTAGATTCATTACCGACAAGAATTCGTTTAAGTCATAGACTCCAAACTCCTGCGGAAAGTCTTCCACTATTTCTGCTGAAGCCATAATGTTTTTTGCTTCTGAGATCGTTTTAATTTTTTGCCCAGGACTAATCACAATATTTGGATTAATCGAGGCAAAGTTTTTTAACACTTCAAGTGTTTCATCAGATATATTCATCATCATTCTTCCTCAAGATTTGCTGCACGGTCATCATGAACGTTTAGCATTATTATAGTATAATGGAGTACTTTCATCAAGTCTGCTCGATTGTATCCATTCTTTTTTCCGTATCTTTGTGCATATTTCAATATGTTTCCAATACAAAATCCTTCACCATGACCACAATCTACGATAAATTCCGTTGATTGAAATTTATTCTTAGAATAGTGACCATCATATGTTTTGTTAATATATTCAGCAAGCTCTTTTACAAGCTCGCCTTCATTAAATTTGTAGTTAATCTGACTCATCAAACTCCTTTGGACCAAAGTCCTCATCTTCATTAAAATTAACTCCTGAATCTACTTTAGTGTATAGATCCAAAAACGCTTCTTTAGTATCATCATCAAACCTAGCAATACATAAATTAATTGCTTTCATTCTATCATTAAAGATAGAGTATGTTTGAACAATATGACATAGCCTTCTAGTTGAAATAACTTCATCGACACCATCATCGAAGAAAGTCTTTCTGATAATATCAGCCCAATCAATAAGCTTATCAGTAAATTCTGAAACATCGCCATCAATGTCCATACCAAACTTTTCGAAATGCTTGATTACGATCTTTTTCTCAATTGACTGAGAAGGATAGTTTTGATCAATAGAAATAGTAAACCTTTCAAGAAATGCTTCATCAATAATAGAAGCAGCAGTAAACCTACCATCTTCTGAACCTTTGCCTTTCGTATTAGCTGTAGCGATAATATTGAATCCTGGAGCAGGTTCTACTATTTCACCAGTCTTTTTAACAAGAACTGGCTTACCTTCGAGGATTCCTTGAAGACACATAATTTTATTTGTAGCTCTATCAACTTCATCTAAGAGAAGGATTGCTCCATTCTCCATAGCTTTAAGAACTGGACCTTTGGAGAATACTGTCTCTCCATTAATTAGTCTGAATCCACCAATCAAATCGTCCTCATCTGTTTCAGGATTGATTTGAACTCTAATGAATTCTCTTCCAAGCTTTGCACAAGCCTGTTCTACCATAAAGGTTTTACCGTTTCCAGATAGTCCAGAAATATAGATAGGGTAGAACATTTCAGTCTTAACTATTTTTACTAAGTCAGAAAATGGACCCCAAGCTACAAAAGTTGGATCAATTTTAGCGAAGTTCTTTTCACTATTAACTACAGATTGTGGTGCCATAGCAACTACGTTATTAACTGTTGGTTGATTGACTACAGTTTCTACTGGTGTAATCATATGAGAAAGATCATAGGTGCCTCTACGAATTTTCGTAGCAGCATTAAAGATTGGGTTCCAATCCTTTCCACTATAACCTAGTGATTGAGCAGCATCTTTAACTTCTGCTGTTCTAAATTCCTGTTTACCAGGAAACCTTGAGGATAATTCCTCGAGGATTTTTTGACTTGATATTTTCAATTCATTCATAATATAGTTCCTTATCTCAATTATTTAATATAGTATATTATATACCATTTTCAGCCGAATGTAAAGGCTTTTTTTCATTTATTTTCATTTATTTGCACTTTATTGCACTATAAAATGGTATATGTATACACTTTATGGCACCATCAATATGCATGGTGCGTCAGCGTCACTTGTTTTAGATGAACAAGGGGATAACCCAGCCATATTCACGCTGTGTCCCATTATGCTACGACTCCACCTAGCTGCTTCATCAATACCTTGTTGTTTCTGTTATTCTTAGATATCTTCTTAAAAGTATTTCTAATTTGAGCAGTTGTCATATGATCAGTTTCAGTATTAGCAATACTTTCGTCTTCAGCACTAAGATTCTTACCTGACTTAATCATAAAGAACTTATCATATCCAAGAGCCTTTTCGACAATTGCAACTTTATTCTTATTGTATTGCTTCTGCATTTCTTTATAGAATTTGCTATCGTTATCAATCCAGTGTAGACCATCGATTTCAGCTATTTTGCTTTTCCAATCTCTTGTGTCTTGCGAAATAAAGAATCCAAGAGTTGTTACACCATATCTTTTCTTAAGATTCTCTAGTAAAGCTTTAGTAACGCCTGATCTACGACCTTGAGTAGTAATAGTTTTACCATCAACGACGACGTTGATTGAACCATACCTATCAGTAGTATCTGCATGATCGACATTGTAATCTCTAACTACTTGCAATCCATTCGAATCACCATCTGATAAAACAACCAGATTCATTTTTTCAACATTGTGCTTTCCTACAAATCTTTTTACTAAGTGATGAGCAGTAATAAGCGCTGCGTTTAAAGGTGTAGATCCATACTCTTCACTTTTGCCTGTAATAGCAAAATCATAGTATCTTGGATTTTCACTATCCCATCTTTCGTTATTAGAATGAGTGGCTAGTTTTCTCATGTATAGATGCTTTAAAGCTTCTTCATAATGAGATTTACTAAGAGATGAAGAGATTAACTGAGGCATTTTCATATTGTCAAAATCTACTTCACCATCTTTCATTTTATAATCAGGGTTATCTTCTCTCCAAGCAGTAGTGAAAGCATATACATCAAAAGGTATGTTAACAGCTTTACAAAAAGTTACTAGATGAATTAACTGATCTAATACTTGTGGCATTGTTGAAGACATAGAACCTGAGTAATCAATTAACATTACCATTCCATGGTTCTTAGCATCTGCCAAATTAGTAACTCTTTTAAAAATATCATCATTAGTCTTGTAAGACCAAAGTCGATCGACATTAATAGAACCAGTTTTGGCTGTTGATGCTCTTTGCCACTGGAATGCAGCCTTTTTCATTTCAAATTCTTTAACTGCAACATTAACAGATTTCTTAACACTTCTGATATATTCAGGATATCCATCTAAAATGGTTTCATGCGCTTCGTGCACGAATTTCTCAGCCGCTTCAAATACAACCTTTCTTTCTTCTCTTAAAGAAGAGTACGGTATTACCACACTTGATATAGTGTTTTTACCTCTGTCTCTTGCAACCGTTGTTTGGTTACCATGTTGATCAGTATCAAGTAAACGCTTTTCAGAATCTCTAAAAAGAATATCAGTAAGAGATACATCAGCATCTTTAGACTCGTCAGGAGTCTTCGAAGCCTTTACCTCTGAATCACTTTCTTCTTTTTCACTATCACTGGAATCTTCCGATTCTTCTTGTCCGTTACTAGTGTTGTCTCCTTCCTCTTCAGTTTTCTCTGATGAGTCCTTTTGGTCACTGTCGTTGTCTCCTTGTCCAGTGTTTTCGTTTTCTTCTTTTGCGGGAGCTTCTTGGTCATCATGTCCTTCAGGCATATCAATATCATTATCTTCTGGAAGATCAATGTTTGGTGAAGTTTCAGGCTCAGGATTCTGCATAAGCTCTGGTTGATTTTCTTTTGTATAAGCTAATACATCTTTAACAACTTCTAATACTTCTTCAAAAGTTTCAGTATTCATAGTTCTACTAAAAAGAGTAGCTTCTTCATTATTAAATGGTACTTCAATAAGATTATTAAGTTTAGCTTTTAAGTTAATTTTATCTATAAGCTTTACTTGGTCCCAATCTGGATTATTGATATCGCCAAAGAATTCTTCATTAGATAGGACTTTGTAGCCTCTAGCCATAGGACCAACAAGACCAGGATATGCTCTTCGTATCATTTTTTCGATACGAGCATCTTCAATAACATTGATATAAGACCTAGGGCAACCTTCTAATTTTTCCGGAGTGTCGTGCCATCCTTCATAAGGAGTAAATAGAGCATGACCTACTTCATGACCTACTAAAAGATCATGTACGTCTTTACCCATATCTTTCCAAAGAGGTAATCCGAGTGTTCTGTTTTGAATATCAAACCAAGCAGTATTGTAGTTACCATATTGAACTTCAATATTCTCCTTAGCTAGTAGTTTGGCGACTGTAGTATTATGCATTATGATACCACCTTTAGAATAATTGGTAATAGAAATAGACCAAAAGTACTTAAAAAGTCCCAGTCCAATAAACCATGTTTTCTTAATATTGCCATAATTAACTCCTTATTTAATTATTTAATATAGATATTGTAACACAGTTTTAGCTGAATGTAAAGGACTTTTTGCATTTATTTTCACTTTTTTTCATTAAATCACTTAAAATGGTGCGCCTGGCAGGATTCGAACCTGCGACCCTCGGTTTAGAAGACCGATGCTCTATCCAGCTGAGCTACAAGCGCTTTTTTCATTTTAGAAGTATATTATAACAGGTATTTTAGTGAATGTAAAATAACATTTAGTTATATGCTTATAACTATTTGATCTTAGAAAAATTGCGGTCTTTCCAAAACTCGATTTTAGATCTAAATTTGTTTTCTAGTACATCGCCTTTATGAGATATAATGAACACATTAGTATCATCATCAAGAGTACTTAGAATCTTAGTCAGATTTTCAACACCATCTACATCTAAACTTGAATCAAATGTCTCGTCCAAAATAAGTAAGTTTGTAGCTGCTGAATTCTTCATCTTAGCAATTTGGCGCCAAGTAAATAGTAAAGATAGATCTATTCTTTGCTTTTCTCCTTCAGAAAAAGAAGCATAGTTAAATGTATCTCTATGACGAGATCTAATAGTTTCATTAAAGCTTTCATCTAAGTGAAATGCTACAAAGAAGTCCAATACTTGTAAGTACTGATTTATAAACCTATTCATTACTGGAAGATATTGCTTAACAACTTTGGTTTTGATTCCTGTATCTTTAAGCATTTCTCCAATAACTTCATTGTAAGTTCTTTCTTCTACATGAGCTAGCTTACGCTCAGTTTCACTATCTTTAGAGCTTCGAAGAGAATTAAGTTCTTTTTTAGCACCTTTAATATCCCCTGACTGACCTGATAAAGAATTGATTTCTTTTTGAATTTTATCAATCTCAGTTTGTAGCAAAGTAATTTGATCGTTATTGGAATTTATTTTATTCTGACGTTCTCGTAACTTTTCTATACTTTGATTAATAGATTTAGTAGTAGTATTTAGTACACTTAATTTTCTGTCAAGGTCTGCTTTTTCTTGTTGTATGGTTGCTGCTTCTCCTTTGATTGAATTAATCTTTGAGTTCTTCTTCGATTCCTCGATTGGTTGGTCGCACGTTGGGCATTCATCATTTTCTTCATAGAATTTAGCATCCTGGACAAGTGATTTAATTTTAATGTTTAATTGTTGATCATGAGACTTATAACTAGAAATTTGATCTAGTTGTTTTTCATAATTAGTTTGCTCGGACTTTAAAGATGCTGCTAAGTTACTACCTAGTACTTTAGACTCTTTAAAAATCTCTTTAATACGATTAGAATGTTCTTTTACTGAAGATTCTTTCTTTTCAATCTGATCTTTATTAATATTATTTAAGTCTTTAATATATTTTTCTTGTGCTAGCATCTTGGTTTTTACAAGTTCTAGGTTGTGGTTTATATCAACTAAATTGTTTTTAATAGTAGCATTTCTTTCTTTTAATATCTGATTCATTTTAGAAAAAACATTAATATCTAATAGATCTTCAATTACATCTCTACGAGACCACGCAGGTAATTGCATAAATGGAATGAATGAACTAGATCCTAAGACCACAATCTGATGAAAAGACTTATGGTTTAACTTAAGAATATTTTGCTCTAAAAACTTTTGATGATCTCTGGCATTAGAAGCTTGATTGATTTGTCGATTGTTTTGCCAGATTTCAAACTTACCTGGTCTAATTCCTCGAATAATTTTAAAGTCTTGACCACCTGTTTGAAACTCTACTTCCACCATAGTTTGTTTTTTATTAATGGAGTTAATCAATTGGTCTTTCTTTATATCTCTATGAGCTTTACCAAACAAACCAAAGGAAAGCGCATCCAATAAAGTTGATTTACCTGCTCCGTTTTGTCCTACAATTAATGTTGATGGAGTTCTATCTAATTGGATTTCAAGATATTCACTGCCTGTGGATAAAAAATTCTTCCACCGTACGGCTTTAAAATGGATCATACTACCTCTAAATTTTGAGCTTCAGTATATAGCTCTCTCAATTTCACTTTTATGTGTTCTTTATCTAAATCAGTATCAACAGCTTCGACATAAGAGTCTAGCAATTCTGTTGTATCTTCTAAAGACACTTTTTCATCTTCAACGCTTTCACCGAGAAACTCTTCAAAGTTTTCAGCAATTTTCAATTCATAAGTTTCTATAGATTGAAGTTTATCTAGGAACCGGTCAAACATATAAAGGTCAGTTTTGTTTAGTACAATGATCTTTACAAATTTGTGTTCAAATTGAGATATATCAATATTTGAATAATCGACCTTCTCGTCATCATATACAAACTTTTTAAATATAGTAATAGGATTACGTACCGGTGTAACTTCTCTTGTTTCAGTATCTAGAATATGGAAATATTTTGGATCATCTACATCTGCCCAAGTAAATTCCATTTGAGAACCTAGGTAGTGAATATTATCTCTACTAGACTTAGTGTGGAAATGACCAGATAGAACTGATTCGAATCTTTCAAAGATATCAGCATTCATACCATGTGGATTAGGCATCCCTGCCATCATGTCAAATCCTTTTAGTTCCAAATGAGCACCAAGAATATCTGCTTTACAGTTTAATGCAAAATCAGTGTATTCTTTATAGTTTGAGTTATTAATCCATGGTATTACTGCAACACCTAAACCATCGTAATCTAATACTGTAGGCTTCATGACTATATTGACATTGCTAGTAAAATATCCTAAAAGTTCTTTTAAACTACATAACTCATTGGTATTCTTAAAATAGACATCATGATTACCTGGAATAATATCCATAGTAATACCAGCGTCTCTCATTGGTTCTAAAAAATCTTTTCTATTTTGATTTAATGCTTTAAAATTAACAAACTTTCTATGTTCATAATAATCACCAAGGTGTAAAATGTTTGTAATGTTGTGTTCTTTTAAATAAGGAAAGAATATATCTCTATAAAACTTACCTTGATAATTTAAAAATATATCAGATGAATTTCTTGTACCACAATGCGTGTCGTTTAATATTGCTACTTTCATTGATATGCCTCAATACAAAGAGATTCTTTATCAGTAAAAGTATATCCAATGGCTTTCATAAAGCCTTCAAGTACTTCAAGCATATCATCACGTGATAAGTCTTTTTGCATTACATCAATTGTAACACGAGTATTTACAGAACTTTCATGTTCATAAGGATGGCATATCAACTGAATATACGGTTTGCCAAGCGCTTCGTTCTTATTCAACTCTGTCATTAAATACTCCATTATTAATTGAGCTTTCAAATGTATCCCAAAGCTTTTGAAATCGTAGCTCTGTAATATATTTTAGACCTAGCAATTGGTTTTGTAATGTGTCGCAGTCTTCAGCATTTAACTTTAAGTTATCTGTTGCATGATAAATTAAATCAATATCTTCTGTAGTATTCCAAGCTTGCATTATATCTGTTTCTAAATCAAATCTATTTTTCATTTTATTATGCCATAAATAATTCTAGTTTTTTAAGTTTTGCTTTTTCTTCTTTTTCAAATTCTTTGATAGCTTTATCAGAATCTTGTACTCTACTAATTCTTTGTCTTAAAGTATCAACATATTGCATAGTTTGCTCAGCTCCGTCTGAATCCATACCCATTTGTACGAAATCTTCAATACCCATTTTTTCAATAAACTTAAATTTAATATCTTGTTGTCTTTTTTCTTTTGCTATTCTTCTAATAAAAGCAAAGTAGCAAATTTGAGTAAAGTATGAAAAGGCATTAGGTTTGCCTGTCCTAGTAGCTGTTTCAATTTTATAATTGTTGATAGCTCTTAAGCAATTTTCTACAGCATCCATAACCATTTCTTCTCTATAAGTGTATCTTACAAAATTGGGCCTTCGGCTCAATCCTTCGGATATCTTAAGAAAGCATTGCGCAATATAATTGGTTACTGTTGGCGTAGGTTTTTCTTGAAGTTTTGCTTCGTTAACGCGAGTTACATATTCAACCACAGCCAAAGAAAAATCCTTGTTATTGATATAGTGTGGCTTTTTGGTCTTTTCTTGTTTAGTCATGATTATTCTCCATAATGTTCTATTATAACACAGTTTGATTGAAAAGTAAACAGTTATTTTTTATTTTTTAAATAATTGAAAATAATTGAAAAAGTCCTTTACTTTTCGCTAAAAATGTGATATAATAATATAGTCAACCGGGGAGGTTAGAGGTATACAGTATTAATGTACTGTTTTATTCCCTTGAAGTTGATTATAATCTTCTTCAATCCCCATTTCAGCATCCATTTCTTCAGCTAACTGTTGCATAAGATCTTCTGCCGATTTAAGATGAGGCCTCGGGTTTTTAGATCTCATTCCGTCCTTTGCTAATTTGATATATTCTTCTTTAATATCTTCATCAATTTCAACATGATACATTATCTTACCCTGATGAAGCTTAAAGAGTTTTTGTGAAGAAAATTGAAACCATGGTACGAAATATAATCCACCAATCATTCCATAATTTATCTTAAACGGCCTTTCAATTATATACGATCCGGAATCGGTCTTCTCGCTCACTAGAGCGATAATCTCTTCCCCATTAAGTAATTTGAATTGTCTTATGTTTAAATTCTTCATATTTTTATATATATCTTTATTATATGTTTATATCGTATACATTAAATTTAAATCTTTCTTTAGAATAAATTTTAATTCTTTCAGCTGCATGATTTAATGTATAGTTTTTAGTACTCTTCCAATGTAAATCATCCGCAACATCGTATACCTTAGTATTTATATCATCTCCACTGATGCGTAATCCTCTACCAATCGACTGTAATACTCTGATCTGGCTTTTTGAAGGAGAAGCAAATATTATGTTATGTAAGCGTTTAATATTAATACCAGTTGAAAAAGTACCCAAAGAAGCAACGATAATAGCGTCATGCTGTCCTTCGGTAATTGCTCTAATATTTTCTCTATCATCAACTTTAGTTTCTCCAGATACGTAAAACAGTTTACGATCTTTTGCTATTTTTTTACTTAACATATCATGTAATGGCTTACCATGTTTTTCAACATAATTAAACAATACTAATGTGTTTCCCTTTTGATCTAAAGCTAAGTTAGATATGAATGTATTCCTAGGTCCATATTTAACTATAAAATCTATTTCTTCTTGATACTTCATCTTAGATACAGCTTTACAATACTCGTCTTGATACTTTAAAAGCAATATCGATATATCCATTTGAGCCAAAGAATTATTATCCATTAACTCTTTAGTAGTAGTAACTTTATATACTGGTCCAAATAATCCTTCTAAAACTAGCTGATGTGTTTGACTACCATCTAATGTTCCAGTAGTACCAATCTTAAATGGAGCATTTACACATTTTTCTAAGATAGACGTCAATGATTTAGCTTTAAAATTATGAGCCTCATCGCCTATTACCATACCATATTCTGTAAACCAATCAGCTGGGAATTTATGAATTGATTGCCATGTACTGATTATAACTCTTTGTGGTATGTTGATCTTATCTTTACCAGAATATATTCTATGACATTCTTCTTGAGTATTCCATAAATCGTCAAGTTTAGAATAGTCATCAAAATCACTATACATCTGTTCTACTAGGGAAGTTGTAGGGACAATGATTAATACCTTACCTTCAAAATACTTAAGGAAATATCTCAATGCCATATATATGATTAAACTCTTACCGGATGCTGTAGGACTTAAAAGCAGTCTCTTTCCATCGTTTATGGTGCGCGAGAGTGCATCGATTTGATAGTCCCTGGGTATTATACCTACTCCGTTCACGCTAGGGCCCAATTCTGCAATAAAGGCCTCTAAATCAATTTTTTCAGTGATATGTGAATCACTTAAGCCATTGATATAGTGCTCTTTTATCTGATACCCACGCTCCTCACAGAATTGCTTCAGATAACTGACAAGACCACAATATAGGGTTTTATCCCTCATATTGAATAATCTGATCTTTCCATCCCACATTCTGTTACGATATGCCGGCATAAACTTATAACCTGGCACATAAAAGCAAAAGTGTTCAGATAACTCTTGACCAGTAGAAGGTTCACAATCTACTTGAATCAAAGTCTCATTTAATTTTGTATAAGTAATTACTTCCATTGTGGTCCAACAACCCAACCTACTATTGAATGTCTTTGCCCTTTTATTAGAGGCGTAACTCTATGGTAAAGAATAGATGGAAATACTATCATAGTTCCTACATCGCGAGCATGCTTCATGTCAATATGTTTAGCATCTCTAAACTCAAAATCTCCACCTGTATATTCATTTTTTTCGCTTAACTGTATTATATATGTAAATTTTCTATGCAGCTTTTGGCTCCATAAAACATCTTGGTGCCAATCGTATTTTCCACCGGTGTTATATTGTAGTAACTTAGTTTCGTTGATTGTACTTATATCGTAATTTAATTTTAAATTTTTTATAAAAGTAAACACCTTTTGGTCTAACCAGCCAATAGAACCGGTTATATCAAAGGTATCTACAATACGAGAATTAGTATCGCTATTCGTTACACCTTCAACCCACCATTGATTAGTTGGTCGTGTAACTTTTATTAGATCTAATTCTTTTTGTGATAAGAAATCTTTATATACCACTAGTAAACTTTCTCCACTCAATCATG
>Ga0233444_10000482_pt1 | contig 52861 bp, 46 predicted proteins | sample SI_124_October20_6_FD_182792 | JGI IMG/M metagenome (GOLD analysis project Ga0233444, IMG submission 182792) | Seawater microbial communities from Saanich Inlet, British Columbia, Canada - SI_124_October2016_10_MG | ecosystem: Environmental > Aquatic > Marine > Inlet | place: Canada: British... | reverse complement strand
AAGATTGGGATTTTAAAGTTGCGTCATCAAGTAGCTCCGTTTCAAAAAACTCATTAAGAATATTATCCTTCCAATGTAAAGGATTTGCTAAATCTTCAGGTAATCAATGTAGAAAGAAGACTACAAATTCTAATAAATATTGTTACCTTCATCAGAGTCAGTCCAATAATTACAATCCGTCTAAGTCAAAAAAATCAATTTACATAGGAAGATGTAATGCAAATACCAAGGCAGGAGCTCAATGTAAAAGAAAAGCTTCTGAAGGATATAGATACTGTTGGCAACATAAAGCATAAAGTGAATTATTATTTTTTAATTTTTGTTTTCATTAATACAAGTTTGTTTTCTCAAAAAGATTGGAATCAACAATCATATGAATGGAATAAAAGAAGTGGAAATACAGATAAATTAATCAAAGGGATTTCTTTAGGGTTTTTAATTCAAGGACAAACAAAATATCCTGACCCTTATTTAGGACCGGAAATAAATAGCAAATTTAATGATGGGGCTTATCACTTTTTTATTGATCTCTACATAAGGAAACTAATTGTTGGGTTTCAAATTTCTGATGAATACTTGTATCTAGAAAAGATTGAAGATGATGGATCAGTATGGAAACCAAGGGGTTTTAATAACAGGTTTTCATCATTAACTCGTAGTTTTTGGTTTTCACTAGGATATAGAGTTTGGGATAAATTATATTTAAAATCAAGCTTAGGTTTACGATCCGGGCCTCAGAAAAGTTTATTCAATTCGAACAAAACAGCAGAAGAAGTTGCTAATGGTTTTGACTTCAAAGACACTTCCCTTTTTTACAACAGTTCCAGTAGTCTTATTGAAAAAATTTCAGAAACAGATGTTTTGGTTTCTCTGAGTTACCCAATAGCTATTTTAGGTGATTTTAATATTGTGCCTGAATTGGGTTATTCAATTAATTATGGGGGTATAACAATTGGATCCAGTATATTATATTATTTTAAATGAAAATAAAGTGTTTTCTCCTATTAATGTTATCCGTATGTCTCTACGGTTGTTTCACCAGAGATATCAATGAAGATATTATTCCTATCTATCTTTTAGAAAATCAGTATACAGTCGGCTGCTATGGAACTGAAATTGGGTTAATCTTCGAATTGAATGATGTTTCTTATCTTGTTGTTGACGAGACAATACTTCGAGAAAAGGTTGCTAATGGTGATGATCTTACAAGACTATGCACATCGAACGTAACTAATATGAATTCTTTATTTGTTAATAATATCTCGTTTAACCAAGACATTTCCAAATGGGATACTTCTAACGTAACTGACACTTCATATATGTTTGGAGCTGAAGCTAACCAGGAGGATTATGATAGTTTTGAGGATTATTTGGTGGCTATGAGCAGGAATGGAAGTTCGTTTAATCAAGATATTAGTAAATGGGATGTTAGAAACGTAATCTCAATGAAAGATATGTTTTCTTTTTCTAAATCATTCAATCAAGATATTGGGAATTGGGAAACATCAAGTGTTATTAATATGAGAAATATGTTTCTTGGGTCTCAATTTAATCAGCATATTGGAAATTGGGATACTTCTAATGTAACAAATATGAGATCATTATTTAATAGATCTCGATTTAATGAGAATATTGGTGATTGGGATACTTCTAATGTTACTGATATGGGATATATGTTTGTGAAGACTGAATTATTTAATCAAAATATTAGCGGTTGGAACACATCTAATGTCATTAATATGCGTCAGATGTTTGCGGAAGCTTCTGTATTTAACCAAAATATTGGTGCCTGGGACACTTCTAATGTTACTGATATGAGTCAAATGTTTTTTGTTTCTATCTTTAATCAAGATATAGGAGGATGGGATACTTCTAATGTTACTGATATGAACTTAATGTTTTCTAACAATGAGAATTTCAACCAGAATATCGGAGATTGGAATACTTCAAATGTAACAGATATGAAGGGGATGTTTTATGATTCTATTTTTAATCAAGATATAGGAGGATGGAATACTTCTAATGTTACTGATATGAGCTTTATGTTTTCTTACAATGAGAATTTCAACCAGGATATTGGAGACTGGGATACTTCAAGGGTAGAAAATATGGAATGGATGTTTCAAGAAGCTATGTCATTCAACCAGGATATTGGAGACTGGGATACTTCAAGGGTAGAAAATATGGACGGTATGCTTGACGATGCAATAACTTTTAATCAAAACTTGTCTAATTGGTGTGTGATTAACATCAGTACAAAACCCCTAAACTTCTCTGCATTTACCTTAATGCCTGTAAACTATAACCCAATATGGGGAACTTGTCCTTGAAGGAAAATATTTTTTATTACCCTAATTGTTACCCTATAAAACAGAAAAGCACCTACATTTATATGTAAGTGCCTCATTATTAATGTGGAGAAGATGGGATTCGAACCCACGACCTCTTGACTGCCAGTCAAGCGCTCTAGCCAACTGAGCTACATCCCCTTTGCAAATCAAGACATTTCAATGTCTAATCAGGTCGCTAATTTAGTTGATTTTAGCCTATTTTTCCACAAATATTCCACTTTAAAAAAGAGAGTTAAAAGTTGAATTAATAATAATACAACTAATAGCTTTTAATTTGAAAGGTATTTTAGTTATATTTACAGCAACCATAAACCAATACTTAAATGTATTGTTGTTTAAACCGTTCTGATCAGAACGGTTTTTTTTATTGTGTTAGGATGGACTAGTATTTTTATATTTGAGAATGTCCCTTACACAAAACTAAGGGATGTCCCTAGAACCAACCACTCTTGCGTACTTTTCATTTAATTATTCAAGCTGAAATTAAAAAACCTTTAAGAGGGTCAAAGTTAAAAGCCAAACATTTCTTTTCGGAACAGTTTATATTCTTCTTTAAAGTTGGATTTAACCGTTGAATGGTTTTGATTTTCAACTTGTAATTTCCATGCAGTTGTATTCTCTGAATAAGTAAAGTCTACATTTTTTATTGTCCATAATTGTAATGCAAAAATGATATCATACAATTCAATGCCTCTGTCGGTTAAATAATAATTCTTGTTTTTATTATTATTATCGAGGTATTTAAAGTCAATTACTCCAATCTTACAGAGTTTTTTTATACGATCTGCAAGAACACTTGTTGCTATACCCTCGCTAGATTCATTTAAAAAATGTGTAAACGTATGTCGTTTTCTAAATAAATCTCGAATTATAATTAAAATCCATTTATCTCCCAGATAGTCTAATGATACTTTACAAGCACAACTAGGAGTTGGATTTTCGTATACAATTTTTTTATTGTTGTCCTCTATGTTCATACATCACAAAAATACTATAAATTTTAGTATTGCTTTTACTATCAGCATATTAAAATGGATCATCCTAGGGTTTTCATTGAATATCAAACTAAATAATAAAAAAGGATTTTATGCGAGAAGGCTATGTGTCCCCTGAAAATCCAGAAAGAGATTTCTCAAATAATCAAAACATAATAACTAACTTTCACTATTTACACTAAGTTTACAATTACCGAACAAACAGACTATAATGGGGAGCATCATTTCAGGATCAGGCAGTACCCCCTGCCAAAGCGCGTTATTAAAAACAATTATTTTTTACAAAATGATTTTTACACAAAAAATGGGGAGAAAAACCCCAAAGATCCCAAAGAGATCATCCAAAAATTAGAAAAGATTTCTGGGATTAGCGAACGTCGTTTTATTGGCGAAGACGAAGAGTCCATTGAACTTTTAGAAGACGCTTCGCGAAAGGCTATAGCAGACGCAGGCCTACAACCTAATGATCTAGAGGGCATCATCATTGCCCACAATACCGCAAATGTTCGGGCTAATTTAGGCAGCTGTTTTCACCCCGTGCCTAATGTCGCGGCCCTCTTAAAAAACTGCTTAGCAATCACCCATAAAGACTGCCCATCTTATGACATCCTCTTTGGTTGTCCTGGCTGGGTAGAAGGCTTTATTCAAGCCCATAGAATGATTCAATTAGGCGAGGCCAAACACGTTTTAGTTGCCGGAGTCGAAGTTGCTTCTCGCTTCCTCGATCCCCACGATGTAGATTCTATGCTGATGGCAGATGGGTGTGGCGCAACGGTTATCTCTGCAGATGATCTAACAGAAGGGGTCCTCTCTCACGCCACCTTTTCGCATGCCCAAGACGATTTAGACAGTATTATCCTTGACAGCTCTCTAAACAAAGAAAAAGAAGGAAATCTCTTCTTTAAAATGCAAGGCAATAAGGTGTATAAATACGCTACCTCTCAACTCCCGCTCGTGATCAAAAAAGCCATGGATAAAATTGGTATGACCCCTAGCGAAGTCGATTACTTTTTCTTTCATCAAGCCAATGCAAAGATGCTCAAAGCCATTGCAGGCAACTTAATGAAGGCCTTTGAAATTACTGACGTGGAGTACGGCCATAAAATCCCTAGCAGCATTTCTTTCTTAGGGAATACCTCTGTTGCTACTATTCCCACCCTATTTGATTTAGTCAAAAAGAAAGAAATAGAAGGCTTCCCGCTCCAAAAAGGGCAAACCTATGTCTTTGCTTCAGTGGGGGCTGGAATGCACTGTAATGCTATTGTTTACCGCGCATAAAACACTTATTTAAGCTTCCTTTATGACCCTTAGTAGTTTATGTATGTGACCGATGTTTTTCTCTCTTGAAGAAATGTGTATATTTGGGTTCTTCCATGAAGAGGATAGATGACGAAAAACCACTAAAAAATTACTGTTATGGCCGATAAATACGTTGATATAGATACGCTTAAGTACATGCTCTACGATGTACACAACTTAAAAGATTTACTTACTCGTGAACGCTTTCAAGACCACGACAAAGAATCTTTAGATCTCTTTATTGATGCGTCAAAAAGCTTTGCAGACAAAGAGCTCTTCCCTTACATCCAAGAAATGGATGAGCAACCCGCTCACCATAAAGATGGAAAAGTTTTTGTCCACGACCAAGTAAAAACAATGATGGAAGAAGGGGGAGACCTAGGAGTAATTTCTGGGCCTTTTGACTATGAAGATGGCGGGATGCAAATCCCACTTTTGGCTCAAACAGCTTCTAATTATATTCTCGATGCTGCGAACAATCACCTTCCGGGATATGCTGGATTAACCCAGGGGGCGGCAGAATTGATCATTCATTTTGCCAGTCAAGCCTTAAAAGACACCTATGTCCCTAATATGCTTGCAGGAAAATGGGGAGGCACCATGTGTTTGACCGAACCACAAGCCGGAAGCTCTTTATCTGATATTGTCACAAAAGCTACTCCCACAGAAAACGGGCACTATCATATTAGTGGTCAAAAGATTTTTATCTCTGGCGGGGACAATCAATTCTCTGAAAACATTGTCCATCTCCTTTTAGCACGTATTGAAGGTGCCCCAAAAGGCACCAAAGGGATCTCGCTTTTTGTCGTTCCTAAAAACCGTCCAGACGGGAAAGGAGGACTTACCCCTAATGATGTCACCTCTGTCGCAGACTTTCAAAAAATGGGACAACGCGGTTACTGTACTACCCACCTTGGATTTGGCGACGCGGGAGACTGTCAAGGCTATTTAGTAGGAGAAGCAAACAAAGGCTTAAGTTATATGTTCTTGATGATGAATGCCGCGCGAATTGGCGTTGGACGTGGAGCATCGGCCATTGCCTCTGCAGCTTATCAAGCTTCTTTACAATACGCCAACGAGCGTCCACAAGGAAGAAAATTAACCAGTGATGGAAAAAAAGATGTTAACGAAAAGCAAGCCTTAATCGTCGAACACCCAGATGTGCGCAGAATGCTCTTATTGCAAAAAGTCGTTGTAGAAGGATCTATGAGTTTAGTGATGCTTGCGTCAAAATACTATGACCTAGAAAACACTGCTACTTCTCCAGAAGAGAAGAAAAAATACAACACCCTACTCGAAATGATTATCCCGGTGGTGAAAACCTATCCTTCAGAGGCAGGAAGTTATGCGGTCAACAACGGCCTTCAAATCTTAGGGGGTTACGGCTTTTGTTCAGACTTTATCTTGCAACAATATTACCGTGATATCCGTATCTCTGCCATTTATGAAGGAACCACAGGAATCCAATCTCAAGATTTATTAGGAAGAAAGTTAACCATGGGGAACGGCGAAGGAGCACAACTTCTTATGGCAGAAATAATGGAAACCATTCAAGCTGCCGGACAAATTGATGCTTTAAAAGGCTACGCCAAAGTGTTAGGCGATAAACTGCAATTAACCCAAAAAATTCTAGGATCACTCATGCCCTTTGCCATGAAAGGAGACTATGAACGTTTTCTGGCAGATGCCACCATATTTATGGAGTTCTTTAGCTTGATTATCATCGGCTGGACTTGGTTAGACATAGGGGTCAATGCAAAACAAGCCATGATCAATGGCAATGGAAATTACAGCGATGATTTCTATGAAAGTAAACTAGAAACCCTAGAGTATTTCTTTGCCTATGAGTTGCCAAAGACCACGAGTCATGCAGAAATTATCCTACACCCTTCAACGGTGACTATTAAAAAAGAAAAAGAGTATATCATTTAAAAAATTAGGGATGAATCAAAGCAGAAAGTGGATCGTAAAATGGTTTTTAGGCTTCTTGCTTTGGTTTGCTTTTGATCTCTTTATGGAGACGGTGGTGTTTGAAGCTCTGGGCTGGAATGGCACCACAAAAAATGATTGGTTTTTTATCCTTTGGTGGATCGGGGTCTTCCTTTGGTTGATTTATGGTATAAGAAAAATCTTTCGCTTTTAGTAAGAAAAAACCAGTCCTTTGGCTTTTGTGTACCTTTAGCTAAAACCCAATAATATGATGCGGTCCTTTTGCGTTTTATACCTCTTGCTCTTTGCAGGTTTATGGTCTAGTATTGCGCAAGGCCCCGACCTACTGATCCAGCAGTATGGCAAAAACGCTTATGATTTAGAATACTATCGCAAATGGAATTTTGACGTTTTGGTGCAACCTCATTTATCTAAACCTTCTAATCGCGAAAGCAAGGCAAAATTACAAATGAATTTTGGCGCCAGAGTACATTATCGATCGGCCAAAACCTTTGGACTAACAAGCGGATTAGACTACCACAGTTTAAAATATCAATACGCCTATGAAAGTGACAATAGTGTGGATCAATTGCGTTTTTTACGCCTTCCCTTACTATTGAGTGTCTACCCGGTTAAACGACTGCGCTTATCTCTGGGCGGGAGTTATCAATTCCTTCTTTCGGCCACTGGGCAACCGCCTCCTGCAACAGAAGTCATTGCGTATCCCAGCCGTGCTTTTATCAATAGCATAGGGCTAATGGCGAGTGCTCATTACAGGGTCTATCGAAAGTTTTCTGCCTCTTTAGGCTTTCATTTTCAAAAAAGAAGTGACAATCCTTTGAATAGGGTTACCCAAAACTTTAAGGGCTTTTCCTTAGGCATCGCCTACACCATTCTCAACCCAAATCAATCTAAAAAATGATACAGATTCAACGCGCTCAAAACACCCACCTTAACGAACTCGCACAGTTGTTTGATGCTTACCGAGTATTTTATAAAAAAGAAAGCAATCTAGACGATGCAAAATGCTTTTTAAGTGATCGTATGGACAAGAAAGAGTCCATTATTTTTGTGGCTCTACTTAAAAATGAAGTGGTGGGCTTTACCCAACTTTATCCGCTATTTTCTTCGACAAATATGACTCCTTTATGGCTTTTAAACGATTTGTATGTCGCAAAACAACACCGCGGAAACCAAATTAGTAAGGGTTTAATCAAAGCCGCACAAGAACACTGCAAAATCACTAAAGCGAATGGGATTAGTCTAGAAACTGAAAAAAACAATGTTCCTGGTAATGCCCTTTACCCTAAGATGGGTTTTGCACGAGACCAGGAACACAATTATTATTTTTGGGAGAATCCTATTGCTCCTTCATCGTAATTAGGATAACGCCGTTAGCCCCTTTTTCGCCAAACTTTTTAGTTGCAGCTTCGTCTTTTAAAACATCAATGCGTTTAATTTGATCAGGAACAATCGATTCAAGGTCAAAGCCGGCCGCTTTTTCTTTTCCGTCGATAACAATTAACGGGGCTTTTTCACCCTCACTGTCTTTTGTTTTGATGACAAAAGTGTTCTTTACTGCAGCATCTTTTTTATCGATCTTGATAAGACGAATACTTTTTTCTCCTTTGGCTACGCCATGCATCATCGGGGCACAAACACTGTCTTTTTTAGTACATTCTTCTGTAGACATCATACAACATGCCTTCATCATTTTATGTGGGATGCTATGGTGCATGCTCTCTTTAGACTTCCATTGGAAATTCAACCCTTTAGATAAACTATCCATATTGTCCATCTTGAAAATAAATACTTCTTTGTGTTTGAGACTATCTCCAACATTTTTATTGATAATACTGTCGTCCATTTTAAAATGGAATACTTCTGGCTTTGGTGGAAAATCTTCTCCAAAACACAAGATTTCTTGACCTCCATTAGGTAGTGGGATGTTTCGATCAGAGGGGAGCATCATGCGTTTTTTAGCGATAAGCTTTGGTTCAGCGTCTTTGCTTTTAGGCGTATCATAAACTTTAATGACAATACAAGAAGACATAAAGAAAGCGACAGAGAGGGAGAAAATTATTTTTTTCATGCTAAAAATTAAATTTCGAACACAAAATACATTCTTTGCCGCATTAATCAAAAAAACGACTTAAAGTTATGTTCATTAGATGATGGGATGTCTTGGATTGTAGGGCATTATCACGGGATCGATTCTTGTAAAGGAATAAAAATTTCCATCGATTATTTTGTAGCGCAAAGCCTACTTCTACTTCATAACGAAAGGGAACATTATCTGCGATAAAAAGCGCCTTGTCATTAAATAAACTCCCTGATAGCATATAATCGTGAAAGACATAACTGCTGTTTAGTCCAATATACAAAGCGTCTCCATTACCTTTATTATAGAGGGTGTTTGCGCCTAAGCCAAAAACATTTCTATCTCCAATATTGAGTCCTATTCTATGCCCTAAATGCATGCGCTGTGTTCCTAGACTACTATAACTTTGACTGACATATTGCAGGTATTCCCCCCATTTTTTTTGGTAAAAATATTGTGCAAATATATTGATGTGAACCGCTTCTGGTACTTGATTTACCCAAGCATTTTCTGGGAGACCTAAAACATTTGTATGATAGGTGTTTTGCATCCATCTAGCGATCGACCAGTCTCCTGTTACACCCACTTGAAGCCCTACCTCATATTGCTTGTTAGCATTTAGCTCTTTTTGCTGACTAAATTTTAGATAGGTCCAACCACCATAGGGATAGTCGTATTCTTGTGGGTCGGTTGAAAAACGGTCTGAAGGGGTGTAAATCTCTTGCCCTAACTCAAAAAGCTTAAATTTTCTTAGGCTGTCGTTAGTTGTTTCAGAAAAGATTTCTTTTCCATATTGTAAAAAGATGCCGCTGGAGTAAAAATAGTCGGTGACAAAAAAGAGGTCGTTATCAACGTTTAAGTTAAAGTACTTGCTTTGCGCTAAAAGGGAGGTTGATCCATATAAAAAGACCACTAAAAGGAGTAGTCTCTTCAACTATTTTCGGTTTTTTAAGACTAAAAGAGGCGTCTTTGTATAAAAGTCTTTCTTGAGTACAACATCACTTTCAATAAGCTTTGTAAAAAAGCCACGTTTACGAGCAAATATGGCCAATAGGTCAGGTTGAAAAGCTCTAAAATGCTCAAGTACGCCTTGATATACCGTACCATTTTCAGTCGAAGTCATTTCGTTTGATAACTCGACGATCTCATGGTCAATTTGTAAGTCTTTTCTTTCTCTTCCAGGTACTTTGACCAAAAGAAGATCAATTTTTGTGGCAAAATTTTGTTGGTAAAAATGGACAGGGGCAAGAGAGCGATCTCCCTTAATTTTACCTTTTTTAAAGGCAAATAATGCCTTCTTTGGCGAAGCAAAAGAAAAGCCTTCAGGAACGATTAATACAGGAATATCGGTTTTCTTGACTAATTTTCCTGCGGTAGGTCCTAAGAAAACCGCCTCGTTATCGGAATTAGGCATGGGACCAGAAAGGATGAGGTCTAGATTTACTTTTTCATCTAGAGAGGCAATCCCGCTTAAAACATCTCCTTCATAACGAACAATTTGAATATCAACCCCTTTATGTTCAATACGCTGAACCAATTCTTTGATTCTTTTTGTGTTGTTGTTTTCTACCGCCTGTTTTGCATTAAGCAAATGCGCATTGTGAAAACTAGGATGAAAAGAGTCCATTACATAAAGAGTCGAATGAATAGTAAGGGCTAATTCAATTGCATAGGATAAGGTGTTTTCTGCGTTTTCAGATACGCCTAAAGGAACTAAGATGTTTTTCATGAGATTTGAATGTATTACACAAAGGTAAGCAGGATTAAAATATTCTTTTAAGAAGAGTTAAGAAATTTTTGCTTTAGAGAAGCAATTGCAAAAAAATACGGAACTTGTGCAACGAAAACAAGTCGTTCATTTTATGTCATCAACTATTCGAATCACAAAAGAGTTTACGTTTGAAACGGGTCACGCTTTACATGGCTATGACGGCCTGTGTAAAAATGTACACGGTCACAGCTATAAACTTTCGGTTACAGTAAAAGGGACACCTATCGATGATCCTTCTCATGTAAAAAACGGAATGGTGATTGATTTTAGCGACTTAAAAAAGATTGTGCGGGAAGAAATCGTTTACCCTTTTGATCATGCTACAGTTTTAAACGTTACAACCCCACACAAAGATCTGGCCGACGAAATGGAAAAAAGGGGGCATAAAGTTTTACGGGTAAACTATCAGCCCACCAGTGAAATGATGGTGATTGACTTTGCCAAAAAGATTAAGACACGTTTACCGCAAAGCATTGCTTTAGTCACGCTTAAATTACGCGAAACCGAAACTTCTTATGCAGAGTGGATTGCAGCAGAACAAGACTAAAAGCCCAGCTCGTCTAAATCGTCTTCTTTCTCTTCTAATGAATTAATGGCATTAGGGTCAATGGGTTGACAATCTAGCGGAATCCCCACAAATTCTGGCGCTTCAAAATCTTCTAAGGAAATGCCTAAATCTGGATTTTCATAGGCAGCTTTCATATACATGCCCCAAATGGGTAAGGCCATACTTGCTCCTTGTCCATAGGCAATATCTTCAAAGTGTACTGCGCGATCTTCTCCTCCTACCCATACTCCTGTGACAAGATTGGGAACCATCCCCATAAACCATCCGTCAGAATGATTCTGTGTTGTTCCTGTTTTCCCAGCTATAGGATTTTTAAATTCATATGGATAGCCGGTTACGACGGCTTGATAAGCATAATTTTCTGTCGCTATATTATGGCGTAGGCGTTGTCCAGATCCCCCTTCAGTTACCCCTTTAAGTAAGTTTAGGGTCACATAGGCCGACTCTTCGCTCAAAACATCTTTTGTCTCTGGTGCGACTTCAAAAAGGACTGTTCCGTTTTTGTCTTCGATACGGGTAATTGTGATGGGTTTTACATAAATTCCTTTATTGGCAAAGGTGCTATAGGCTCCTACCATTTCAAAAAGGCTAATGTCTGGGGTCCCTAGTGCAATCGAAGGAACTTTAGGCAAATAAGAGGTAATCCCCATTTTTTTGGCGAGATTAACCACCGGTGCTGGACCTACCTTATCCATTAAACGTGCACTGACAGTATTGACAGAATTCGCCAAGGCGTTTTTAAGGGTGCGCATTTGACCGTATTTGTCCCCAGAATTTTTTGGGCACCATGCTTCGACATTTCCAAATTTCATTGGTTCGATACAAAAGAGGGCGTCTGGTAAAATATCGCAGGGCGATAAACGCAATTGGTCAATCGCAGTAGCATATAAAAAAGGCTTAAAGGTTGAACCTATTTGACGTCGCCCTTGTCGCACCTGATCATATTGAAAATGCTTGTAGTTAAATCCACCAACCCAACTTTTTACATTACCATTAATGGGATCCATGGACATCATAGCCGCACGCAGATAGTGTTTGTAATAACGCATAGAATCTAAAGGACTCATCACCGTATCAATATCTCCCTTCCAGCTAAAGACCGTCATAGGAGTAGGGACTTTAAAAGAGGCCCAAATATCTTCTTCTCCTTTACCAGAGGCACGCATTGCTCTCCATCGTTCTGAACGCCGTGCAGAGCGCTCTAAAAGCGTGTCTATTTCTCCTTCTCTTAATTCTAAAAAGGGAGCGGTAGGGTTTAAGTCTTTGGTGTTTTGCTTAAAAAACTCTTCTTGTAAGTTCTTCATGTGCGCATCAACCGCTGCTTCTCCCATGGCTTGTAAACGAGAGTCAATGGTGGTGTATATGCGCAAGCCATCGCGATAAATATCGTATTTCTCGCCTTCTGCTTTTGGGTTGTCTTTTACCCAGCCCTGTAAAAATTGTTTTACATAGGTGCGGAAATAGGTGGCAAGTCCTTCCCGATGTGAGTCAGGTGTGAAGTCTAAAACCAGCGGAATATTTCGTAAAGAATCCCGTTCTTCTACTGTGATAAAATCATTGCGATACAGCTGTTGGAAGACAACATTGCGCCGCTTTTGGGTCATTTCCAGCCGTCTTTTGGGATTGAATAAGGAGGAGTTTTTTAACATTCCAACTAGGGTAGAACTCTCTTCAAATGATAGGGTTAATGGGGTTTTGTTAAAGTAAATTTTAGCCGCTGATTTTATTCCGTCGGCTTGATAGCCAAAGTCATAAACATTTAAATACATCGCAATGATTTCTTGCTTTGTATAGCGTCTTTCTAGCATGACAGCTAGAACCCATTCTTTGAACTTTTGGGTAACCGCTTGAACTTTGTTGCGCGAGCGCACTCCAACGAATAATTGTCGTGCAAGTTGTTGGGTAATGGTGCTTGCCCCTCCGCGTTTTCCTAAATAAGCTATCGCGCGAAATGTTCCTCTAAAATCAATTCCTGAATGGGAATAAAAACGTTCATCTTCTGTGGCTACTAGGGCATTGACAAGATGATCAGGGAGTTCATTAAAGGCTACCGGTGTACGATTGTCATTATAAAAGAATTTTCCTAAAATTTCTCCATCAGAAGAAATGATTTGAGTGGCTAAATTAGTTTTGGGATTTTCTAGTTGTTCCAAAGGGGGCATGGGACCAAAGAGCCCTAAAGCAGCACTTGCAAAGATTCCAGCAACAAACACAATACCAATTAGAAAGCAGAGCCAAAATAACTTTATCGGCCCACTAAAGTCAATGGATTTATTTTTCTTCTTTACTTTCTTTGCCATGGATTATTCTCTTGCATTAATGGATAAACCTACTGATATAATCCCTTCTAGTTGAGGGGCTGCTTTTTCTCTCCCATTCACTCGATTTGCCTGTGCAATTTCAATAGTGTAAGGAGCCGTTGTTTGCGGTTGCCAGTTTTCTTTCCACCATAATTTACTTTCTTTTACAGAAGAAAAACCGTTTCCTAGCCACTCTCCATTAGGCTTTGCCATCGCATACTCTAAGGTGTCGCGTTCTATCAGAGAATCGTTGCTTTTAATACTAGCAATTAAAAAGATATTTGAAAAAGGGTAGGATTGATTATTGCGAACATGAATGTACAAGTCAATAGCAGTTGACAGTTCTTCTTCAAGTTCAAATATAAGGGGTTGATCTATTTTCCATCCGTTAGGGGTATTTTGATCTATTCTATACAAAGTGTCTTCTCCTCCACAAGCAGTAGATAATAAGAGGAGTATAAGACTGATAAGAACCCAATTGTTATTCATTTTTTTGAGGCGCCTTTCGGTTGCGATTGCGATTGTTCTTTTTGTTTCGTGTATTCTTTTTAGGACGATCAAAACGATTGAGACTGTCTTGACCTACAACATTTTCAAACACTTTTTCTTCTTGTTTTGGCGGAAGATCTAATGTGTATTCTTCTAAACTTGCCACGGGCTCATTGGCCTTATTTTTTTTGACAATTTCACTGGCTTGTTCGTTGCTCAATAAATGCCAAGTCATCCAATCGCCTTTATAAGCATACCACATATGTCCTTTAAAGATGTCTATTTTTTGACAGACGGCAATTCCTTTTTCGGTGTGTAGTTTTGCATCAATCTTTGGGAAGCTTTTTAACGCTTTTCTATAAGCATCTAATTCAAAGTTCAAGCAACATTTTAACTTACCACATTGACCAGCCAATTTTTGAGGATTTAAAGACAATTGTTGGTAGCGTGCAGCGGCAGTTGAAACAGTTCTAAAATCTGTTAACCAAGTAGAGCAACACAGTTCACGTCCACAAGATCCGATGCCGCCTAAACGAGAGGCTTCTTGTCTTAAACCAATTTGTCGCATTTCAATTCGAATGCTGAAGGCTTGCGCCATATCTTTAATCAATTGTCGAAAGTCAACGCGATTTTCTGCGGTGTAATAGAAGGTTGCTTTTGAGCCATCTCCTTGAAATTCAACATCAGATATTTTCATTTCAAGGCGAAGAAAAATGGCCATTTCTCTTGCGCGTTTTTGCACTTCGGCTTCGCGATTACGAGCAGTTTGCCATTTATCAATATCGTTTTGAGTTGCCATGCGATAGACCTTAAGAATGTCTTCGCTGTCTTCTTTGATTTTCTTTTTGCGCAATTGAAAACGCACCAATTCTCCTGTAAGGGTAACCATCCCGATATCGTGACCACTTTGGGCTTGGGTGGCAACTAAATCTCCGATTTTTAAGGGTAGTTTGTCTTCGTTACGAAAATATTCTTTGCGGCTATTTTTAAAGCGGATTTCCACTAAATCACAAGCTTGTTCGCCGCCCGGCAACTGCATATTTGCTAGCCAGTCAAAGACGGTTAACTTATTACAGCTATCTGTGCCACAGGTTCCGTTGCTTTTACACCCGCGGGGGGTTCCATCTGTAGAAGTACAAGAAGCACAAGCCATTTAGTTGTTTTTTTGGTTGATACGTAAAGATAGGAGGTTTTACCAAAACTGCCTTCCCAAAAAAAGGTTAATGCGATTTAAATTTTAAGACTTCTGAACGCCCTTTTTTAAAGATTTTATTGCTGTTATGGGTCCCCTTTCTCAAAGCGCGTTGTTCTTCTATGGGCAATTGAATGGTTTCTTTACAGGGGTCAGAACAACAGTTTTGCATTTTCTCGCCGCAGCTTTCGCATTGTATAAAGAGCAGATGACAAGCTTCATTCTCACAGTTTACATGGGTGTCACAAGGGGTACCACATTGATGACATTTTGCAATAACATCTTCTGTAATGCGTTCTCCGCGGCGTTCATCAAAGACAAAATTTTTCCCGATAAATTTATTTTCGAGAGCATTGTCTTTTACTTGACGGGTGTATTCAATAATTCCCCCCTCTAATTGATAAACATTTTCAAAACCTTTGTGTTTAAAGTAAGCAGAGGCTTTTTCGCAACGAATTCCTCCAGTGCAATACATTAGTAGCTTTTTATCACTTTTTTGAGCGGATAAATCTTCTTCGATAATGGGTAAAGATTCTCTAAAAGTATCTACGTCTGGGGTTACAGCTCCTTTAAAATGGCCGATCTCGCTTTCATAATGGTTGCGCATGTCAACACAGACCGTGTTGGGGTCGGCTAATAATTGATTAAACTCTTCTGCATTGACATGTTTTCCTTTTTGGGTAACATCAAATGTTGTGTCGTTTAAACCGTCTGCGACTATTTTTTGACGCACTTTGATTGTAAGTTTAAGAAAAGACTTTAAGTCTTGTTCAACAGCAATATTTAGCCTTACTCCTTCAAGAAAATCAATGCTGTCTAGGTGTGTTTTAAAGGCTTCAAATCTTGGAGCAGGAAGAGAAAGTTGCGCGTTAATTCCTTCTTGAGCGACATAAATACGCCCCAGTACTTCTAGCTGATCCCAAGCTAAAAACAGGTGATCGCGGAAAAGTTGTGGATTGCCAATATGCGCATATTGATAGAACGATAAGGTAAGCCGTTCTGTCCCTGCTGCTTCAAGCATGGTCGCTCTTTCTTGCGCACTTAGTTTGTTGTACAGTTGCATGCTATAAACGTTTTTAAGTGTACGACAAAGGTAAAAAATCTTTATTGTTTGAACTTTTTAAGGTGTTCAAGAATTAAGAGGCTTGATTTTAAGGATTATTTACAATGATAATCTGCTGCTCTAGTGGCAATTTGACCGTGAGGTTTAATGTTTACTTTATAGCCCAGGGAGTTGGCCCAGCCTCTAGTAGCATTGACTAATTTGTTGGATTTAAAACTCTCGTCCTCGTTGTAATCCATATCAATCTCGGCTTTTACATCTAGGCTGTTTTTAATCCATTCTGCCACGTCTATACTCATCTCTGTTTCTTTCCAGAGGCGGGTCCACAAATCTTTAATTTTTGGCATCCTATTTTTTTTGAGGATATAGTGTACCCCTCTATTGCCAAAGCGGTAGGCAATCACTGTGATATATCGGGTTTGTTTTGCAATGCTTTGTGAATCTGTCCCAATATGGATATTGACAAAGGGATTTTTCGCTAAAATATTTCGAGTGTGTTCGATAGGGTCAATTGTATTTCCATGGATATCTCTAAATATCTGCGTTTGATTCATTCTTCTAAGGTAAATATTTTCTTTTTGTTAAGCCCTTAAAATGAAGAATGTAAACAGGAAAGTTCCAGTAATACAGGACTAGCATTATTATTTTTTTGGCTTTAAAAGCCAAAGGGGAAGCAGGAGGAAGAACGCGAATACCTTAAAGTATACTCCTACAAGAGGAACGGCAATCATCATTAAAATCAGCCATTGTTTTTGGGACATGAAGGATTATTCTTGAAGTGTTTTAATGCGTTGTTTCACCTTTGGGGATAAGTATAAGATGGCGATCATATTTGGAATACACATGAGAGTAAAAGATAAATCAATGATCCCAATTACCACATCTACTGTGGCAACGGCAGATAAAATAATACTACCCAAATAAATATAGTTATAAACAAATCCCCATTTTTTTTGGGTTAAAAAATCAAGGCATTTTACCCCGTAATAAGAATAAGTAAAGAGGGTTGAGACCCCAAAAACAAGTACCATGATTAAAAGCAATTGATCTCCAATACCAAAGAAAAGACGGTTAAAGGCTTCAAGGGTTAAGACAATTCCATTTAAGTCTTGCCCCAGATAAGCCCCGCTAATGATGATGATGATCCCAGTAATCGAACAGACTAATACGGTATCTAGAAGCGGTCCTAATGCGGCAACAAGCCCTTCGTGTATAGGTTCTTTGGTTTCTGACTGCCCGTGATACATGGGAGCGTTTCCTACCCCACTTTCATTTGAAAAAACGGCCCGGCGAATCCCGATTAAAACAAGGCCCCAAAACCCACCTGTCACGGCGGTATTGAGGTTAAAAGCTTCAGTAAAAATGGCGTTTAAGGCAGGGAGGACTAGGGTATAATTGTCAATTAAAATATAAAGGCCCATACTAAAGTAAAGCACGACCATTAGCGGCACTAGTTTCGCAGTTACCTTTACAATTTTTTGTAAACCTCCCAAAATGACCCAGGCAGCAATTAATACAAAGGCGATTCCTAAAATGATTTTCCAATAAAGATTCCCCAGTTGTAGGTATTGATCGGGTTGAACAACCGTGACCACTGTCTGGGTTAATTGATTGGCCGTAAAAGCGGGGAGTACGCCAAAGAGACCCGCAAAAGAAAACCAGATAGCCAGTGTTTTCCCCATTTTAGGCAGGCCTAAAGTCATATAATACATGGGACCTCCTAGCGGGGATCCATCGCTTTCTTTTTCGCGCAGCATAACGGCAAGAGAGGAACTGTAAAATTTGATCACTGCGCCTAAGGCAGCAGTAATCCACATCCAGACTAATACGCCGGGACCACCCATATAAATCGCAATGGCTACCCCAGAAATATTTCCCAGCCCAACGGTAGACGCTAAGACCGCAGAAAGGGCTTCAAAACGTGAAATTCCTTTGTCATTTTCTTTTTGAAAAAGAAGTTGCCCTCCTTTTTTTATGTTCCGTAAAGCATAGCCTTTCGACTGAAGTGATAAATAGATTCCTCCACCCAGAATTAGGGTTAACATTATCCATTCTAGCGAGCCGATAAGTTCATTTAATACATTCGCAAAGGGTTCCATGACACGAAAATATAAAAGCCAAGGAGATTCTCTTGGCTTTTATCATTTAAATTGATTGATTGATCTACCAGATGTAGATACGATCCTCTTTGTGCAAGTACATGTCATCTCCCTCTTTTACATCAAATGTAGTATAGAAGGCATCCATGTTTTTTAGGGGTTGGATTGCGCGATTATAGCCCGGTGAGTGTGGATCTGTACGCACTTGGTTTTTAAGTGCTTCATCGCGAATTTTTGTTCTCCAGATTGTTCCCCAGGATAAGAAGAAGCGTTCTTCTGCAGAGAAGCCATCGATGGGTGCTGGTTTTCCATTGTCTTGATGGTGTGGCTAATGCATCAAAGGCTGCATGTATGCCTCCTAAATCCCCAATGTTTTCTCCTAGGGTGAATTTTCCATTGATAAAGGTATCCTCTAAGACTTCAATCGCACTGTATTGTTCTGCTAGTCGATCGCCTAAACCGTTGAACTTTTCTAAATCTTTTTCTGTCCACCAATTGACTAGGTTTCCATCTGCATCATAATCAGCACCAGAGTCGTCAAAACCGTGAGAGATTTCGTGACCAATTACACCGCCAATTCCACCATAGTTAACGGCAGCATCTGCAGTAAAGTCAAAGAAGGGAGACTGTAAAATGGCTGCTGGGAAAACAATCTCGTTATAAGCAGGATTGTAATAAGCATTCACTGTTTGTGGGGACATATACCACTTACTTTTGTCGACGGGCTCGCCTAATTTTGCAATATTTTCTGCAAATTCATAAGAAGCAATATTGACTAAGACGTCTAAATAAGTGGCTTCACCAGCATCATTTGTCAAGGATAAAGAAGAGTAGTCTTTCCACTTGTCTGGATAGCCTACTTTAACATTGGTCTTAGTTAATTTTTCAATGGCTTTTGCTTTTGTTGCATCATCCATCCAATCTAATGCATTGATGCGGCTTTCATAGGCTTTGATCAAGTTTCCTACTAATTCCTTCATTTGTGCTTTTGCTTCTGGGGGAAATTTTGCGTGACATATAGTTTTTCTAAGGCTTCGTCTAAGGTCCAATTAACGGTTCTAATGGAACGTTGTTCCAAAGGTTCTTGCGCAATGGTATCGCGTAAAGTTTTGCTATAAAAGTCCCAGTCAGCGCGATCCATTTCTGTGCTTAAACGACTGGCTGTACCATCGATCAAAGTCCACCATAAATAAGCTTTGATGTCTTCAATACTACTGTTTTTCATCACTTCATCCAGGGGAGAAAAATAGTCTAAATCCGTGAGTACAACAGTGTCGATGCCAGCTACTCCTATAGCACTAAAGTATTTTTGCCAGCGAATGATTGTAGCAATTTCTCCTAGTTCTTCTGTGCTTTTAGGGTTGTATCGTTTTGCCGGATCACGTCGCGCAACTTTGTCTAAACGGGCAGCGGCTAATTGAGTTTCCACTTTAATTACTTGATCGGCTAATGCGCTGGCTTTTTCGGCAGACTTGCCTACAAAACCAAACATACGGGCGACATGTTCTGTATAAGCCGCTTTAATCTTTTTAGAATCCTCATCGTCTTTGAGGTAATAGTCGCATTCTATTCCTATAGATCCATGATAGAGTTGTGGGACATTTTTATTGCTGTCTTTTGCATCTGCAGAAACCCCAAAACTAAATAACGCGCGACCTCCTTTTGGTAAGGTTTCTTCTAAATAAGTTTGAATATCTGCGATAGAATTAATCTCTGTGATACGGGCTAAATGCGGTTTTAAGGGCTTTATGCCTAGTTTGTTTCGGGTAATGGTATCGTTGATTAATTGAAATAATTGCACCGCCTTACTTTCATCTGAAGCAGTGTCTAAATTGGGGTCATTTGCGGTATCTTTTAAGATGTTTAGCACATCGGCGTCGGTTTTTTCACGTAATTAATTAAAGCTTCCCCAACGGGTTTTATCGTTTGGAATCTCGGTATTTTTCATCCAAGTCCCATTGACAAAGTTGTAAAAGTCATCTTGCGGACGAACTTCAGTGTCCATCAAGCTAGTATCTATTCCACCTGTTTTTTTTTGGAGTAGAATCACACGCAATGATTCCAAAAAAGAACCAACAAAGAAGCAGAGCTGTGTTTACTGGTTTGTTCATAATAATAAGATTTAAGGTTTAAGATTTGAATTTACAACTTTAGTTATTTGGGCGTTAAAATTTAAAAGAATTTATTCTTCTTTGACCACAATAAAAGTCGCTTTTGTCCCTGTGGCAAGGTTCCAGCGATTGGCCATCATAAGGTTTCCTTGATCGTCATAAACGCGAACTTCTGCAGTATTTGGGCCAGATTCTCCTTGATTTAGAGCGACAAAATCAATTTTATTGAAACCTGGGGTCAATTCGACATCTAGTTTTTTATAGCTCTCTAGTAAAAGAATATTAGGGTAAAAAATGTTGTCATTGAGTCTTACTTGGACACGGTCTCCATCGGGTTGTTGATGGTCCCGAAAGACAATTCTAACACTTTTAGCACTGCTCTTAAAATCTCCTAGATATTGATCCACTTTAAAATTCCCTGGGTTTTTTTCTGCTTCGGGAGTTTGTAAACGTTCTAAGTATTCTTGTCCTGGATCGATAAACTCTTCTTTAAAGCCCATTTGGATATCTTTTTCAAAGCCCTTTTTGGGTGCATTAAGTTGAGGGCTTTTAGATAAGAAGTCTTTTTGTAGAAAATTGGGTAATGGGTTTTTATCTGGAATTTTTAAGAGAGATTTTGAGGCGGGGTCAACATCAAATTTACGCTGTATAGGTTTGTTTTCGTTTTGTCCCCATATAGACATCGAACACAGCAATAGAGTGCAGTAAAACAGGAAAAACCGTTTCATGTATCAAACCTACACAATATCTGATCTTTATAAAAAGCTTTAACAGGGAATTAATTTATCGGGGATTTGCCTAAAATTGAACGCAAAAGCGTTACTGCGTAAAATTACAATAGGTTTTTTAACAGCAAATTAGTTTATGGTTCCATAAATTTAGCGAAAGCAATGCTTATGAAAAATTTATTCTCCTTTCTTTGCCTTATGTGTTTTGTTGTTAATTCTTTTGCGCAAAACCTTGTGATTCAAGATTCAAGAATTCAACAAGCAGAAGAAATATTCAAAAGTGCGTTAATCAAAAATTTCATTCACCCAGATCAATTAGACGAAGAAAGCTGGACACAATGCCGCACATCCATAAATGGTTTGTTAGAAAAATTTGAAGAAGACTTTGTCGCTATCCGATTAGAAAAGGCCTTTAAAAGCTCTGATGCGACCAACTATTTTACCCCCATTTTTATCTATGCAGATGGGAGAGAATTTAATTTACCTGCCTTTAAAATAATGCAGTAAATTATTCTAAAATAGCACTCTTCCGCTTTATTTTCCACTTTCCAATCCCTTTTCCAGTGAGACTTTTTTCGGCTTGAGCAGTAAATGCTTCATGATCATGAGGTGGAACGGCATTAAAAAGATCAGCACAAAAAGCGCCTAAGTTTTCGGCATAATAAAAGTCAAATGTGGCCTCGTTCCCATCGACTACAAAGTTCTCTAGTACCACTAGTTGATCTCCGATTATATAATCGTTCTCTCTTCTAGTGTAATTATTGTCCACAGTATAATTTTTGACAGTATTGTCTTGTGTTACTTCAAAAACTACTCTTGCAGTAGTTCCATCTATTATTTGGACGTAGTCAACATCACAACTAAAATTTATTTCATTGTCTTTTTGGCATGCCAAACAAATCAAGACCATGGATAAATAAAGTAGTTTCTTTTTCATTAACTCAAAAATACAAAAGGATTTCATGAAATTCATTTTATCTTTATCATTAAACACTTAACTATGTCTAAGTTCAATAAAGTTTTAAAATGGCTTAGAAAAGAATTTGATCAAATGTCATTTTCTTTTCTTTTAGTGTATTTGTTTTTAGCCTTTTGGGTGGTTTTTGTTGATGCTGCCATTACGCAAAGCTTTTTTGATCTAGTAATTAGAGTCTTTTTTGAAATGACCGGTATTTTGGCTGTTGTTGAAATGCTAAAACGTCTTTTCCCTCACTTTAAATGGGAGGATTATACAGGGGGAAATTAAATCATTTTATAGCCTAAAAACAGCAGGAGATAGATCAACAAATAAAGCCTGTATTGAAATCGTAATTTAAGGTAGGCCTTATCATCTGGGAATAGATTTCCAAATAAGGCTAGTAGCTCTTTTTTAAATAAAGGCCGGAGGTTGATTTTCCAATCTTCTGTTTGATAAACCAGCTTTCTAAACTTACTCCTAAAGTAAGTACTAGGAATTCCCCAAAGAAGAAGCAATACAAAGAGCGCTGTTTTCATGTCTAATAAGTTTAACAATCCTTTTAGTAGGCAAAACGCATTGGGTGGTATAATTTATAAAACTAACGCGAATTGAAATAATATATTTGACTACATTTAATCGATGTCACTGAAAACTTCTTTTTTAACTGCGCTTGTTTGTTGGGCTATCATCGGTGTGTTTAATTTAGCATATCAATTAAAAATCACTCATGTGCTCGAAGGAGTTTTAAGAGAACTATTGCTTTTACCAGCATTTTTTGGAGGGATCTTTTTCAGTATATATGCCTTGGTGCTTTTTATTAAAAAATGGTAGCAAAAGAGGAATACTGCAATAAATAGAATCTGTTTTCAGGGATTGAAATAAGGTGAAAGACAGTCTTATCAAAAAACAACTGAAATAAAAGTGAGTAATTGTGTGGCTTGCGACTTCTAATTGAAGAAATAAAAAATACAGGGGCATCCACGTATTAAAATCCTTAACGTATACGGGCATCTTCAAAACATCATTAATCTAGAATGAAAAAACTTCATTACAATAAAAAGCCCCTGTATTAATATTTATAAATATAGAAAAATCAATCCATTAAATGATTTCTTGAGTTTAATTTTTTCTTATGGCAAGCTTAAGACTTAGCGCAACCAAAGCAGTACGATAAGCCTATTGCTTTTAAAGCAAAACAAAAAAACCTCTCAAAAGGGTTTTAAGTAAACGATTAGGTCAAAAAAAAGATTTAATTGTCTTTTCCTGCGAGATTAAAAACACCATTGTCTAGATGTCCTACATGCACATATATTTGATCGGCATGTGCACCGTCGACCATACTCCAAAAGGTTTTTCTAGCCTTAGGATTATCTGACCCCTGTGTACTCACAGTTTTTGCAAAGTCTTGAATGTTTTTAAAGCCACCAAAGAGTTCAATATCAGATCCTGTACCTTTATAATGGTAGGTTACTCCGCCACCTAATTGTAGACCATCTTCCACATTTGGTCGCGTTTGCCAGTCCATGTAGGCTTTTCCCATTTTGCGCATATTCCCTGTTGTATTATAACTTCCAGTGACAAATACAAATGGGATATCCCAGTCAACATCTGCTTTTCCAACAAAATCTGTCTCGGGATTATAGGCTCTCATTTCATCCCAGTGGCCATCGAAGAAGGCCCACCATTCACGAAAATTTTCACCCATTTCTTCTTTTTCTTCTTCAGACATTGTTTCCATTTTACGGCGCATAACCACAGAGAAATCGTCACTTACTGCGGCTTCTGCAGAAGGATATATATCCATTAATACAATGGTTGCACCAGAGCCGTACCAATGTCGATAAGCCCAAGAAGCCTCTAAGGTACGTTCTTCTCCCATGGTAAAGTCAAACATGATTTTATGTAATTCAACAAAACGGTTAATCTTAGTAGGATGAATGTCGAGGTAGGTCGTTTCCATAATTTTTCGGGAAGGGTTTTGTGCGGATAATACGGCACAAAAAAACACAAAAATACTTAGAAGTAAATTTTTCATATTAAATTGATCTAATGGTTATTACCTACAATATACGAATATTTTATGGAGCAAGGAGCAAGGAGCATTGGGAATTAAGGGAAAACGATTTCGCCTCTGGCGGATATGGGATAAAAAGCGCCCTTTGGTTCTGTTCATTTTACTCAATCCCTCTACAGCAGATGCAATTCAAAACGATCCTACCATTAAACGTTTAATGGCTTTCGCTCAAAAGGAAGGGTATGGGGGTTTTTATGTGGGAAATCTTTATGCTCACATTACTCCCTACTCAAAAGAGTTATTCAAGTTTGATTTAATAGCAGAAGAGAATAACAAACAGCATATTAAAAGTATGCTGCATTTATGTAAAGATGTCGTGTTTGCCTGGGGAAATCACGGACAATTACCACAATGGCTAGAAACGCTTGTTGAACAACCCCTTTGTTTTGGAAAAAATAAAAACGGCAGCCCTAAACATCCTCTTTATTTAGCGAATGCTACCCGCTTAATGCTTTATCACCCTTGATTGTTTTAGGCCGTTAATCCACCATCAATAGGTAGGGCAAGACCTGTAACGAAGCTTGCTTTATCTGAAGCTAGCCATAGCATTGCATCGACTTGTTCTTGAACGTTAGCAAATCGTTTTAGCGGAATTCCCGCTTTTAACTTATCTGGAATCCCTGCGGCAACTTTTTCGATGACCTCTGGATTAAATAAAGGGGTTAGGGTAAAGACTGGACAAAGGGCATTAATGCGAATGTTTTTCTTCCCATATTCCATTGCTGCGGTCTTTGTCATTCCTACCACCGCGTGTTTACTCGCGGTATAAGCAAGAGAATTAGGCAAACCTTTTAATCCAGCGATAGAAGCTGTATTGATGATAACACCCCCTCCTTGTTCTAGCATAATTGGCAATTGTGCTTTCATTCCATAAAACACTCCAGAGGCATTGATACGCATCACTTTGTCCCAATCGTCCAGGGGGTATTCATGGGTACGGGCACTGGCGCCTGGGATGCCGGCGTTATTGATGGCAATATCTATGTGGCCAAAGTCATTTCTAATCTGATTCATTAACTGCTGTACTTGATTCGCATCACCCACATCACAAGCGATAAAACTAGCTTGACCTCCTTCTTTTTCTATGCTCTTAACAGTGGATTTTCCGCCTTTGGCGTTATAATCAGATACAATCACATTCGCTCCCTGAGCGGCAAAAGCAATTGCAGCTGCCTTTCCTATTCCAGAGGCAGCCCCAGTAATCAAAACTACTTTGTCTTTAAATTCCATATCCTAATTTAACTTAGGGAAAAGATAAATAAATCCCTTGGGATAAAAATGTTTACAAGACAAAAAACCATGCGAATAAAGAGGTGAGCATTATTTTTTGGCAAATACTCATTAAAACATACAATCTATTGAAAAAGATTGCTCGCAAGAGAAGCTAAGCAAAGTGAAGTTGAAATCATCTTTTAAGATTGGTTTTATAAATATATTGTAAATTTATCGAATTATGCAATTAACCTCCTTAGACTGGTGGATTATTCTTTCATTTTTTGGCCTCACTTTAGCAGTAGGCCTGTGGCTAGCACGCTCTGCTGGTCGAAGCACCACAGACTTTTTCTTATCGGGTCGTAATATGCCTTGGTGGCTATTAGGGATCTCCATGGTTGCTACCACTTTCTCTGCCGATACCCCTAATCTTGTTACGGATATTGTTCGCACGAATGGGGTTGCGGGCAACTGGGTTTGGTGGGCCTTTTTATTGACAGGGATGTTAACGGTATTTGTTTATGCGCGCCTGTGGCGAAAGTCAGGGGTGGTTACAGATTTAGAGTTTTATGAATTGCGCTACAGCGGGAAAGAAGCCGCCTTTTTAAGGGGTTTTCGCGCCTTATACTTAGGAGTGTTTTTTAATGTAATGATTATGGCAAGCGTTTGTCTTGCTGCCATTAAAATAGGCGGAGTGATGTTAGGTTTCTCTCCGGTTGAAACGGTTTTAGTCGCTTCTGTGATTACGGTAATTTACAGTTCTTTGGGGGGTTTAAAAGGCGTGATTGTCACAGATTTCTTTCAGTTTATTCTTGCCATGGGGGCAACCTTTTGGGCGGCAGCCTATTTAATTGATTTACCCCAAATAGGGAGTTTAGAACAATTGTTAACCCACCCTAACGTAAGCGATAAACTAAACTTTATCCCAGATTTAAGCCAACGCGAACTATTGATTACGCTCTTTATTTTACCCATAGCGGTACAATGGTGGAGTGTTTGGTATCCTGGAGCAGAGCCCGGGGGTGGGGGATATATTGCACAGCGAATGCTATCTGCTAAAAACGAGAAACACGCGATCTGGGCGACGCTTTTATTTAATGTAGCCCATTATGCGTTACGACCATGGCCATGGATTTTAATCGCTCTGGCTTCCTTGATTATTTTTCCAGATCTCAACGCAATTCAAGCTGCTTTTCCAGCAATAGACCCGAATATCATTCGAGATGATTTAGCCTATCCCGCCATGATGACCTTGTTACCAGCGGGAGCGATTGGATTAATTGTTGCGTCTTTAATCGCTGCATTTATGTCGACCATTTCTTCACATTTAAATTGGGGCTCTTCTTATGTGGTGCATGACTTTTATCATCGTTTTATCGACCCTAATGCTTCAGAGAAAAGATTGGTGGCTGTGGGAAGGTTGTCGACCGTTTTATTGATGGTCTTTTCTGCCTTATTTGCCTTGATCTTGAGCAATGCCTTACAAGCTTTTCAAATCCTGTTACAAATAGGAGCGGGGACTGGACTATTGTTTATCCTACGTTGGTTTTGGTATAGAATCAATGCTTACAGTGAGTTAACGGCCATGGTGGTTTCTTTTGTTTTAGCCATTTATTTCCAAGTGATTCACCCCGCCTTAGGCTTTACATCTATTGCTAACGATCTTCAATTTTTATTGAGTGTTGGTATTACTACGCTTTGTTGGGTAGGCGTTACTTTAATCACGTTTCCTTCTGATATGGGCACCTTAACTTCTTTTGTGCAAAAGATCCAACCAGGAGGCCCTGGATGGGCTGTAGTTCGTGCAGAAATGTCAGTAGAAGATTTACAATCAAATTCAACAGGATGGAATGTCCCTCAAGGAATCTTATGCATGTTTATCGGTGCTTTTGCCATTTATGGCGCACTTTTTAGTACAGGTTACTTTATCTATGGAAAAATGTTGCAAGGACTTTTACTAGGGAGTTTAAGCCTGCTTGCTTTCTACTTACTTTGGCGTCTATCAAAAAAAATTATTGATTGATACCTCCTTTATTGGTAGACTCTGATATAGTCGATCACAAATTCTTGTGGAAAGACCGAATGGTCGACCTCTTTCCCGCCAAAATCTCCGCCAACGGCGAGATTGAGTAAAAGATAAAAAGGTTGATTAAAAGGCCAGACTTCTTGGCTTTTATCTTCTGGGGCAAAGCTATAGACCTTTTTTCCATCGACATAAAAGGTGATTTGATCTTTGGTCCAGTCAGCTGCATAAGTATGAAATCCCTCTTCAATATCTTCTATCCTAGTAGTTTTTGTACTTGCATAGTCCCCATGACCAGCTTTTGTATGCAGAGAGGTAAAGATCTCTTGGGGGGAACGTCCTACATATTCGATTACGTCAATTTCACCCGCAAGCGGCCATCCTACTTGGTCAATATTTGTTCCTAATAGCCAGAATGCTGGCCAAACCCCTTTTCCTATTGCGAGTTTAGCACGTACTTCAAAACGACCGTATTGAAAGGTTTTCTTCCCTTTTGTATTTATTCTCGTTGAGGTATAATGGCCCCCTTCTTTTACCGCTTTGATGTAAAGCATCCCGTTTTCTAGGCGGTGATTTTTATCGGTATAAATTTGTAATTCGTCATTTCCCCAGCCACACAGCTGCGGACAACCATCTCCTTCTATAATCGACCAGTCGGTTAGATTTAATTCAGTTTCATCAAACTCGTCTGCCCAAACCAATTTTCTTTCTTGCGCTTGTAGGCTAAAAAGGCTTATTATAAGCCCAACGAATATTACAGTTCTTTTCATCTAAATGATTAAGCTTTTTCTGCTCTTTTAATTTTTAATTGTGCAATGATTTGGTTCGCGCGTTCTTCAGAAATATCATAATTGCGCATGATATACATGGCGGTTAAGGTTCCTAAAATGGGTAGCCCAGAAAAGAATAATCGCAAACCAGTAATGGCCGATTCTGGTTGTACTTCAAGTGCGGTATCAAAACCAATTATAGAAAAAATGGCTCCGCTTAAACCACCAGCGATGGCAAAGCCAAATTTGACCATCCACCAATAGATTGCTCCAAAAACTCCCTCGCGGCGTTTCCCAGAATTCAATTCGTCTAAATCAATTACATCTGCAGTCATGGACATCATGATGGTAAATAAACTTCCAATCCCGAAAGAGAAGAAAGGTAAGGCGATTAAAAACAAATATGGTTTTCCGGGGATAAACAAGAACCAAAGCATAACATAGCCCAATATAGAGATCGATTGAGAAACCATAAATGCTTTCTTTTTCCCCATTACTTTAGACATTTTTGCCACAATAGGAATGACTAAAAAGGTAGTGCATAAAGCCCCAACACTTCCAAAGAGCGTAGGCCATATTCCTGCCGCACCAGCGTCTCCATTAAAGAGATAATACACTATGATAAAAAAGGTAAAAGCCGAAACTGTATTAAAAGCATTAAAAGTCAAAAAGGTAGCAAAACAAAGCTTTCTAAAAGGGGCAGATGTAAAGGCTTCGCCAAAGCTATCCCAGATTTTCACTAAGCTTCCCCCAATGTTTTTTAATGTCATTGGAGAATAATTTTCTTCTAGCGTAGATTTACTCTTGATAAATATAGCAGGTACCATAGCACATATAGCACAGCCTAAACCTACCCATATGGCTAATTCCCGTACAGCAACATCTGCTGTTTCGAACCATGCAGTGTCATACATAATTACCCAGAACCACGGAGCTATAACCCACGCCCATTGTCCTAGCCATTGTGCTACCGCCATAATACTTGTGCGCTCGTGAAAATCATCACTCATTTCATATCCCATGGCGACATAAGGCACACTAAAAATGGTTAAACCTAAATAGAAAACAATGGACCAAAACAGGAAGTAGGCAAAGTTATAATCAATAGAACTATCTCTAAAAAGTTGCCACATAATGACAAAAGAGATTCCCATAGTAATAGCACCTATAAAAACATATTGTCTTCTTCTACCCCATTTTGATTTGGTATTATCAGAGATGAATCCCATGATAGGATCTGTCAAGGAATCAAAGATTCGAGGGGCAAGAGAGACGACTCCCCACATCCATCCAGGAAATCCTAAATCTTGAACCAGTACCACAATGAAGATACTTATCGCTGCTGGAAACATTTGATTAGCAAGCATGCCCACTCCAAAGGCTATTTTTTGTGTCATGGGGACTTCAGTAGAAGAAAGGTTAGGCATAATTGTTGTTTTAGTTAATCACTACGGTTTGTATTGCTTGTGGTGCAATGCGAATAGTTTTATTGATCGCATTGAGTTTTAAAGCGTATGTTTTTTCTGTTTTCCCTTCATTAAAAACAACTACTGCGATGGATTGATCTGGGTTTTCTGCCGCAGTAATCTGAAGGGCTTTATCTGAACTATTTATTTTTAATACTTTAGCTCCAGGGCGTATAAATCTGCTAAAGTGAGACATTACATAGTAGAGCGGGGTAAAGTAGACCTCGTCTTTATTTGGGTCTACAATTACTGGAGCGATGCACCAATTCTTTTTCCAGTTAGGTCCACCTTGACGATCGAGCACCATATTCCAGTCGACCCATCCATCGACCCAATTGTTAAGACATCCTATGATATCTCTGGCATATCGATTTACTGGTGCGTATTTAGGGTGGAGGTATTTTTTTTCATCTTCTCGCCATGTATAGCCCCAATCTGTCGCTTCTTTTGTCCAGTACCATGCGTCATTTTTCCAAACTGGAATTTCGTCATCTACACAAGCTTCGGTTTGGATTAAGTATTTATTAGGCGCTTTGTTATGGGCGTATTGTAATGCTTCTGGAAACACTTCATAAGTGCTTTCATACCAGTGGATAGCGGTTCCGTCATAGTGTTGGGCTGTTTCGGCATCTTTGTACATTTCGTCGACCCATTCTTTAATGCCTTCTCTGTTTTGATCATAACCTAAAATGACGAGCTCTCCTTTTCCGTCTGCTGTCAATTTTGGGCTAAGGTGATTTTTGACGAAAGTGGTCATCTCTTGTGGACTGTAAATCATACTTTCCCAGCTATTGCCATTTCCATGGGGTTCATTTTCTACGGTAAAGCCCCAAATATCGATTCCCTCTTTCCGGTAAGCATCTACATACTTTGAAAAGAATAAGGCCCAGGTGTCATAGTATTTTGGCAATAATTTTCCGCCTACCCAACTGTTATTGTCTTTCATCCATGGTGCTGCAGTCCAGGGGGAAGCAAAGATTTTAAAACCGTCTTCTGAGATCGCCATGGCCTCTTTGATCATAGGAATTAAATCATCCTTGTCTTCTTGAACGGAAAAGTGTTCGAGATTCACATCGTCAGCGACTGGGGTATATGAATAGTTACTGACAGAAAAGTCACAGGAGTTCATATGCGTTCTTGTAAGCGAATAGTTAGCACCTTCTTTAGCGAAATAGGCCTTTAAGATTTTTTCGCGATTTTCTGTTCCTAATTGATTGAGTAAATAAGCACTAGCTTCTGTAAACGCACCTCCAAAACCGGTAATGATTTGCTTCTTTTGGTTTTGATCGATAACGACTATGGCAGGAGTCGTGTCGCTTTTAAAATCATCTATTTGAGTGAGATGATGTCCCTCTTTAGAGGTTTCATAAACAGTCACTTTATTCTTTTTATCTTCCGTTTGAAAATTAAAAAGTGAAAGCGCTATTAAGGTGAAAAGTTTAATCATGATTTAGGGTAAATTATAATTCCTTGTATTTTTTTTGCAGCACAAAAAAGGCTTCTTTTTTATTACGATCTATATCGACGATTCCCCAATATTCTTCGTTAGGAGCTCCGTCATAAGGGACGCCAGAACTAAAAGGAGCCCAGCCTCCTTGATCTTGTTGGGCTGGATTTCCAGCTTTCCACCAACCATCTGTAAATGAAAACAGTGCAACGCCATTGACAATATCTGGTCGGTCGAAGATTTGGTCTAAAATGACCTGAGTAGCATCTGCTTGCGCAAGTTGATTTTCGCCTGCGAGATAATCATCTTTTGGTGCAGCCATAAAACTATCTGCCCCGGCTTCAGAGAAATAGAGAGGCAGCTCGCTTCTTTCTTCCCATTCTGTGATCAAACTGCCGGGTTGATCCCAGCGGTAGACATTGACTCCCCAAACATCAATGTTAGGGTTGTTTTTAAGTACTTCTGCAGTGGGGATTTCTCCGTGTGCTGTTGCTACTGGGTGATTTTGATCGAGGTCTTTGATTTTTTTGGCCGTGTTGTTTAATGCGGTGTACCATTTGGCGATATCGCCATCAAACCATTCTGGATGGTAGTTGTATTCATTACCTAGTTCCCATAAAAGGATGACAGGGTGGTTTTTGTATGTTTCAATGTAGTCGAGAATCGTCCCTGAAGCCATATCAAAAACACCTTCTTGGTTATACCCAAAGCCCATAATCAGTTTAATACCGGCGGCATGAATTTGATCTAAAACGGCCAGGTCGTCAACGGGTTTATATACTCGAATGGTATTGATTCCAGCTTCTTGCAAAAGTTGAAGATCCTGTGCTAAGGTGCTAAAACTACGCTTTGTTTCCCCTTTAGGCACGGGGTGATAACAAATACCCTTAATTAGATAAGGGGTGTTGTTGAGTAAGATTTTTCTCCCTTTTGTTTGCACAAGCGTATTGGGCTTTTTCTCACAGCCAGTAAGCAGAAGGCTAAGCAAGATCAGAAAGTTTACAGTTCTTTTCATGCTTTTGTTTTAGGGGCTTTACTTTTTACTAAAACTTTTTGAAGATCCCCTTCAAATGTTTTGCTTATTTGAGGTCCGTTTTCTTCACGGCTTAAACTTTTAAAAACTCCTTTGTCTACCAATGGCCACAGGGCGTATTTTGCCTTTCCGTCAATGGTAAATAGGCCAAAGTTATTTTCTGATGCCAAGGGTCCATTAGGGTCTTTCCACTGTTCATCAAAGGCCGAAAAGTAAACAGTTGTAATGTTGTTCTGTTTTGACCATTCTTGAATTTTTTGATAGTATAGCGCTTGTTTATATTCGTCTGCAGCATGAGAGCCATTGTCTCCATAAAAGCCTTCTGAAGCAGTTGACCAACCGCTTTCTCCTATATGGATGGGTTTGTCTACCCCTAAAGTCGCTAAGTGATTTTTGACCGCATTGTATTGTCCTATAGCATAGGCAACCGCTCTTACCATAGCCGCTTCAATATTGTCTTCTTTGGATAAGTTTGATACGCTTCTGTTCAACCAAAAATCTTCGTTATAGTGGGTGTCGTGGAATGGATAGGTGTGGATGGACAGATAGTCTACTGCTTTGATTAATTGGGTAAGCGCATCAAGATGATAGCTATCGTCTCCACCCCCCCAAGAGGCAAAATTATCTGAGCTTGTAATCCATAGATCAGTGGGTAATTCCCCTTTTTTCTTTAAGCCTTGTAAATTATTGACCCATTTTAAAATGACATCTGGTTTAACATAATAGGCTTCTTGCCAATGCACCATGGCTTCATTACCGACTGCAATAACTTTAACAATATGCGGATATTGATTAGCTAAGCGAACTGCTTTCTCAATCTCAAGCGTATTGTTTTCTATTGCTCCAACACTGTGATCCCTTTGATCTGTCCATGCGCCTTTACAATCTATCCATGAACCTAAGATTACATACATTTCAAAAGAAGGATCTTCTTTTTGCAAAGCATCGATAGCCTTTAATAGGTTAGGGGAGTGATCGAATTGTAAATCATAAGTACGCAATACCCTAATCCCCATGGCATGTAAAATTTTTACATCATTTTGAAGTTGGACTAGCGTGGGTTGTATGTCGCGGGATGTTCCGCGATATCCCCCATAGGAGATAGCAGGGTAGGACGGATTCCCCAAAATACTTTCAGCGTTTATGGCTGCTTTTTCTTTCGGACTTTTTTGAGGGTAATCGCAGCTTAAAAAAGCGAAACAAATAAAGCATATAAGCATGCTGTAAATGCTTTGGCGAAGGCCTAAAAAAGAATAATCCAACTGTTTCATCTAAACTTCAATTTCTACTTCAATCTTTTCGATGGTATTATTTCTCGCAAAGAGTTGCGTTGTTGTTTCTTTGTCTAAGCCTTGACCTCCTAGGGTTTTTTGTTGCCCATTTGTGTAAGAGATGGTGATTTTACTTTCAGCTGTTTTTTTATAAACAACAGGCACTTGGCAATAAGTAAAGACCAAACTATCTTTTGATAATTCAAGCTCTTTTCTTTCTCCAATAAGATTGTAATAAGAGAAGGTTTTAGCTTGGTTTAGGAATTCGTTTTCATTTAATAAAGCGGGATCAAAATGAATCTCACCTTTCTGGATTCGTACTCCTAATTCGCCAAAACGACTTAGTATATCTTCTTTCACTTGGCCTGTCATACCAGGTTGCTGCGCGCCTTTTCCTCCTGGGGTATGTGAATAGGGATCACTAGGGAAGGCCCCGTAGTCTACAGGAGATTTATGTGCTCCAATCCCAGCCACAATCTCGTAATAATGTTTGCGTAATTGTGCAATGATCGCTTGATCTTCTCCTTCAACAATTGCTTGATTAACTACCTCAAAACCCGCCAGTGCTAATTTTGACACCATGTGCCAGTAAATCGAACCTAAACCTTCATAGCCGTAGAAAGTTCCCGATCGACCTGTAAAGGCTTTGTGATTAAAGACTTCTTCAAAGATGGATAAGATTAAGTCACTTTCTGTATTGACTAAAGCAGTATAGGTTGACGATAAATTCGCTAAGGCTTGTTTTAAGTCATCAGCATTTTTAAAGCTTCCGTTGAAGTGGAAGTCCCCTTTAATGTCTTGGGATAAAATTTGATGATTCTCGTCCTTAAGAAGTTGTTGTAATAGTTTTGATTTTGATACAGCGACAGTAGGAATCGTGTTTCTATTCACAAAAAGGGGTAAGGTTTTATTAGGATAAAGGATATAGCTTTTTTGATCTTCACGATAGAGTTTGCTATTTCTCAAGGCATTGAGCACGTTTAAACTTTCTTGTGCGTCAAGATATCCTGAACTAAGTACGGCGACTTGACCTTCGAGCATTTCAGCGAGATAATCAACACTTACTTCTTGATCGTTATCGATAGCAATTAGATTGTAGGCGTGATAGAGTCCGTCTTCTTTTTTGTTTTTGTGAATGGCATCTTCTAAAAAGCGCAGAGCAGTTTCGATAAAACTAGCTAAGTCTTCTTTTGTTAAGTTTTTCTTTTCTCCAGAGAAACCATTGTTATAAATCTGTTCTCTATAGTTACTTGCTGCAGTTCCTAAGGCATCCATTAGCGACTTTCGCTCTTGATTAGAGAACGTTGAATCAACAAGTGCTAGATGATCGTTAAAGGCTTTATACAGTGCTGTAAAAAAGACCTCCATTTCGCTTGAAATAGCAAAAGCATCTTCGCTAGCCCCGTTAAGGTTCTCTTTAAAGAAGGCCAAAAACCTTCTTAAATAATAGAGGGTTACCATGGAAACGCCATTTCCTACTAAGGCATTATTTGCGTCATTCCATTCTGGTCGTTGTGTGTTCATCCAGATTCCAGCTTCAGGGATAAAGTTTGATAGCTTTGCCATTAAGGTGGCGAGCATTTTCTCTATAAAAGTGACCTTATAAACGTTTTGATCTGGAGTGCTTAACAGCGCACCATCTGCTCCTAGTTCTTTGCGTTGTTGTTCAATTTTTTCTTCGCCATTGTGGTCGTATAGAATGGTGTTTTTAGGGTCTTTGACAATAGCACTATAGGGTTTGATTCTATAGGGAACATTGGCATAAACAAAACACTCTTTTGTGTAGAAGTCGTTTAATTTTCCTGGGTAGTGGTTTTCAATAAATTCTAAAAACTTGAGGAGGTAGATGATCTGGTGATCCCCCCAATAACCGATATAAGCCCATGGATTATTTGGTTCTATGGTTTCCCAGTCAAAGCCATCTTTAGTAACGCGATATGGATTATAGCCATCAAAGGTAGTTGCGTTGAGGAATTTATGAATCATCCCTTGAATAAACTGTGGATAGGAATGTGCTAGCGCTTCCCAATTCTGGAAGATATCGCGCCAGTTTCCTTGATAGTCGAGAATCTTATCTCCGGTGATTTCGTCTTTAGTATTGATGGAAAACTTATTCCATGGGCGACTAGGATCCCCATGACGACGACTAAATTTTAACGGTAGATACTCATAGCACAGACGGCTAAAGTCTGCATTGTTATCCTTGCTAGCGAGCTCAATTAGGCTTTCAATTGTAAAGGTTTCTTTTAAAGCGCTTAATTCGTTTTCTTTGGTTTGAAAAACCTTGAGATTTGCTTTTTTGATATAGGGAATTAAGTCCTTTTTTTCAATGGTATAATTATCGTCAAAAATACCCCCACGCATGATGTTAAACATGCTATTGGCAAAGTGACGGTCGTTTCCTCTTTTATCTTGTGTTAATTGAATCCCATCTGCAGCGCCAACTAATTTTAGTAACTCTAATGTTCCTGCTTCAATATCTTGATCGATATGTGCATTAATGTCGGGATCCATTATGTTTTCTTCTAGTGCGATTAGGGCGGTGATACTCTTATTAACTTCAGCGATTATTGTCCACTTTTCGGTTTCGCCAGCTGCTAATTCAATTTGTTTTGAAAGGAGATAGGCGCCTCTTTTTGCGCGAATATCTGTTTCTTCTACTACGGCTTGTCCTTTTCTAAATTGATCTAGCTGAGTTGAAGAAAGTAGTTTTTTAGCTCCTTTTAGACCTGTGGACCAAACTACATTTGCTTTTAATGCCTCACTGGGTTCTGCACGATCCACGATAATAGCACTTAGCGAATAAATCCCAACGCCAGTTTGAGGATTCAGTTCAGTTTTTTTATAGGCATCAACAAGGTTAGAGCTTTGCTTTTGCAAGTCTTCTCCTACGCCATAAGGAAGGATATTCTGTAATCCATCGAGAAGATCGACTTTGATATTTTGATCGCTGTCGTTGCTTAACTTTGCTTTACGCACAAAGCCAAAACGATTACTTGAATTCCATTCATAAGAAAATGTAATTCCTAGATCGCGATTGACTTCTTCAAAAATGACTTTGTTTTCATAGGCATTTTTATAAAGATTGCGTTCAACAGCATAAAGGTTGTTTTGGGCATTAGAGAAGGGTTCCCATAAAAAGGTTTTGCCCTCTTTAGTGACTAATAGTATTGTTTTGCTCCCTGTGTGATCTGTGGATTCAACGATTTTATCATCTGTATAATAGGGAAAAAGGGCAATATCGCTGTTCTTTCTTCCTGCTGTTAATCCTCCATTACTAGAGATAAACATCCAGTGGTTTGAATTACTTACCACACTCATAAAGAATGCTGGCATAGCGTTGACGTTGCTAATCTTATAAAAAGCTTCGTTATTAATTTTTACCTCTTCTAATTCTACATCATTTGAGGGAGGATTTACTGTTCCATTCCCTAGGTAAATAGTATAATTCATGTGCATATTTAGGCAAATAGCCTAATAAGTTTAATCAATTTATTCAGTTTTAAAAGCTGGATAAAATCCTATAATTTATCAATAATTTAAGATTAATTGTAGAAACGAACGTAGTCGATTTCCATCCTATCTTCATCAAAAGACGCGGGAATATTTCCTCCTAAATTTCCACCCAAAGCAACATTTAAGATTAAATAATGTGGATTATCATATGGTACATTATCCGAATTATTCAATTTTACGATAAACACATTGTCAATTAATATTGTCATAGACGCTCTTGTCCATATAAGTGAATAAACATGGAAATTTTCACTTAGACTACTAAGTCCTAAATCAGAAATTGAATGCGTCCGTCCATAGTTGAAATATTCATTTGTTTGAGTATCTGCCCAATGAAAATAACCAAGGACTTCGTTTTTATTATTCCCTTGTTCTAAAATATCAATTTCACCACAAGCAGGCCAACCCACATTTCCATCAGTGTCTCCATGATAGTTTCCTCTCTCGTTTATATTAGTTCCTAACGTCCATATTGCAGGCCAAGTACCTCCAGAGGTGGGTAATTTTGCACGAACATCTATACGTCCGTATTGCGTGTCAAATTTAGAATTTAATCGAGCAGAGGTAAATGATTTTCTACTTCCACTATAGGTGTAACTCTCTCTTTTGGCTACTATTTTTAGTGTACCTTCACTGACATAAGAGTTATCTATCCTTGTTGTGTAGTGTTGTTCTTCTCCATTGGCCCAACTTCCGTTATAAATAGGAATATATTGTAAGTGCCATTTTGACTCTTTAGGAGCGCCATTATAATTAAATTCATCATTCCACACTAAGCTATATCCAGCATAGGTGGTTACTTCTTCAGTTGTATCAATATAACCTTCGCCAGAATCATTTATATTGGTTCCATCAGCATTAGTTATTTCTATTTCTACCGATTGGTAAGAATAGTTTTCTCTGTTTGAGTCAAAAAATGCCCATACAGCTACTGTGTAGGTACCTCGATTAGCGTAGTTATAAATATAGGTTTCTTCTGTGGTATCAAATACTGCGTTTTCCCCAAATGAGTAGCGATAATTTACTGCACCATCCGCATTAGCTGAAACAGTTATATTTCCGTTATCTCCCAAAACAACTTCAATAGTTAGGTCACCCTGGGTTTCTTTTGAACAAGCAATTTGACCACAGATTAACAATAGGCAAAAAAGTAATAAAATCTTTTTGATAGTCCTTTTTTTTATGATTAAAAGCTATCCCTTTTTAAAGGGATAGCTTTTGTTTTTTTAGATTTAATCGAATGAAGTAATTACAATATCTGTAAGTGTTACATTCGCATCTTGAGTTACTAGATATAATAATGCAGAGCTGTATGTGTTAGCAGCATCTTGAGGTGGTATATCTACCGTGTATGGAGTGACTTCAGAGCCGCTAACCGTAACATTTGAGGTAGAGAATGCAGGATCAACATCAGGGTGTGGTAATCTTTCAAACCTGAAGTTAATTGATACATCTGTTCCTGCTGTACTACCATTAAATGCAATTCTACCTCCATTAGGAAATGATAAAGGATAAATATCAGCATTTTCGTTAGCAAATCCAGCCCAAACTTCTGAACCTGTTGGGAAGTTATAGACATTATCTGCTACTGTAGCCCCACCGAAAGTTCCTGTAAATGCAGCATTATAATTTGTTCCAGAAGGAGGTGCGTCGTAGGATCTAATTACAATATTAGTTAACGTAACTGCCGCATCTTGTGTTACTAAGTAAAGCAAAGCAGAACTGTAAGTATTTGCTGCGTCTTGTGGAGGGATCTCTACAGTATATTCTACTGCTTCTGAACCGCTTACGGTTACATTTGAGGTAGAAAACGCAGGGTCAACATCAGGGTGTGGTGCTCTTTCAAATCTGAAGTTTACTAACACATTTGTTGAAGCAGCTGAACCAGTGAATGTAATTCTTCCCCCGTGTTCAAATGATAAAGGATAAATATCAGCATTTTCGTTAGCAAATCCAGCCCAAACTTCTGAACCTGTTGGGAAGTTATAGACATTATCTGCTACTGTAGCCCCACCGAAAGTTCCTGTAAATGCGGCATTATAATCAGTACCTGCATCAGATCCACCACCAAAGAAGTAGATATTATCAAAGTAAACAATTCCATTTCCTTCAACTTTGAATTGGATTACATTTTCAAGATCTACCACAGTGGCAAAATGAGAAAGATCGATATCTACACTATTCCATTCTCCTGGAGCGGATGTTACATCTAAATCATAGGCTATTTCTTCATTTGCATCACCTTCATCAGCTCCATCAGGACTGATTAAGAAAAATTTCAAGGTGGTAGCATTACCTGTAAAATAATCAATATGAAGTCTTGCTTTCCCAGAGAAATCTGTTGGAGAAGCTAATGCTGTACCCTGGTAATTTAGATTATCATATTTTAAAACAGTATTATTATCAATTGTTTCTGTAGAAACTACAGTCGATTGTCCCCAATTAGGGTTAAAATTAATTCCATCCAAAGGAGTATATGCATCACTAAAGATTGAGATTACTTCTGATGCATCGTAGGTTGGAGCAGCTGGTCCAGTTGTTGGTGCATCTGGAATTACGACCTCTACTGGTTCAGCAAATGTAATGTTATCTATATGATAGCTAGTTTCAACAGAATTGTTTACTCCATAACCTAAAATCATGGTAATGGTATTGTAAATGTCGCTTCGTTCTCCTGCAACTTCAGGAATATTGAAAACTATAGTTTCCCATCCTGTTCCTGTTGTGACAGCAAATAGATCTCCAGTACTTTTTTTACCATCGGATCCGTTAGCCAACCCATCTTCTAATTTAAGAAGTACGTTATGGCCTGCCGCAGGTGAATAGAAGTGCAGAGAAATCGCCTCTTGCCCAGCAGGAAAGCTAATGTTGTTTTCTAACATAAAGTAGAAACCAGCCCAGCTTTCAATTCCAGCGGGTTCAGTAACTTTAACTACACGAGATGAGCCATTAACATCATCAACGGCCGGATTATCGACGTATTCAATTGTAATATCTTGATCGTTTAATCCTCCAAATCTACCCCAGTTACCAGCTTCCCTGGTTTCTCCTTGTAGATTTTCCACATCAAAGCTTGGCCCTGTTTCTTCAAAAGTGATGATCCCGTCATTAATATCTGGGTCTACTGCAATAAATACAGGATCTGTATCACCTGGTTCTTCTAAATCAATTTGTGGCCCTACAGGGTCGTCCTTACCGCAGGAAACGATAACGAACAATGCCATAATAGCGAAAATAAAATAATTGTTAATCTTCATAATTTAAATTTTAATTAATAATTCAGTTTAGTAATAACCCTCATTTTGAGGATAGCCGGCGCCAAGTAAATCGAGAACACCTTGCGGTATAGGTAAATGAACCATATGTGGCTCTAATACCTCGATTGGATTGACGTGGTTTCTTGCATAATATTCGTTAAGTAAGGGAGCGTTCATATGATCTAACAGATAATCATAAAGTAGTCCCTTTCTTTTTAAACTATACCAGCGTTGGCCTTCAAAAGCCAATTCTTTTGCTCTTTCTTCAAAGATGTTTTCTATCGAAGCAGTTGCAGCAGCAGGAATACCTGCTCGTGTTCTCACCGCATTCAAATATTGTAATGCTTGATCCTGATTACCTGCTTCTAAGTGGGCTTCAGCACCAATTAAGTAAGTTTCAGCTAGGCGATAAATCATCACATTTTTAAAATGCATACGATCTGTAGCATCAATCGATTTATCCAGGAACTTAATAACCCCCGGACTTTGTCTTTTGAAATACATGAAAAAGTCATCATCTGCTGCTACGTTATCGTATAAGTCTAAAGGATCACCGATACTTTTTCCTGCAGGGAGAGTTGTTTCATCGTTGTAGTTATAGTTAAAAATATAATAATTTTCTTTTCTCTGATCTTCAGGGTTTTCGTTGATTAAATCCACGGCATATGGGTTTAAGGTCATAAAACCAAAACCAGCACCTCCATTCTCAACAGTCTGTTTCAATCCAGGTACAGCTGAGTAATGTGCGACTGTTTGCCAATTCATTTGATGCCAAGCTCCACCACCGATTGCGTTTTTTTCAAAGTTGATGGCAAATAAGGTTTCTGAATGAGTCATTTCTCCAGAAAATACGTCAGCGACATCTACCAAGCTATAGGGTCCTTCATCAATTATTTCATCAACAATAGAGGCTGCTTCAGAATAATTGTTGTCCCACATCTCCACTTTAGCTCGTAAATGATCTACTGCACCTTTTGTCCAACGTCCAAATTGGTTAGTCGTATAAGAAAGGTTGTCACTCGCATATCCTAAATCGGCACGGATCAATGTAAATATGTCTTCTTGTGAAGACTTTTCAGAGGGTCGATCAAATGCTGTCTCTGGGGTGGTAGGCTCTGTTTTGATATAAATATTGTTAAACATTCGGTAGAGTGTGAAGTAGGCATGTGCTCTAAATGTTTTTGCTTCAGCTAAGTTCATGAGTAGTTCATCGCTTGTGTCACCCGCTTCGATTAATAATTCCCCACCTATTATAATATTATTGGTAATATCGATGATACGGTAATTATGTGCCCAATAGTATCCATAGGCAGCTTCTGTACCATAATCACCTCCAAGACCACAGCCCCAGAAACAATTGCTAAACAAGGATATTTCTCCATCAACACCAGCAGATATATCACTTTTTGCTTGAAGTATCAAGGGGATAGCCCCATTAAACCAATCTCTTTGATAAGGCTCTCGATTTAGGGCGTATAGACCTACCACTGCATTGGTAATTCCATCCGAGCTTGAATAAAGGAAATCTACGGAATTATTTGACAATAATTCGTCTTTCAAAAAGTCATCTTGGTAGCAAGAACTAAAGAGTACCAAGGTTAAAGTCATTAATGTTATATGTAATTTTTTCATGAGTCAGTACTTTTAAAACGATAATTTAAATCCAAGGGTCATATTCATTGTTTCAGGAAACACACCTGCTCTTAAATCCTGTTCTGGAGAATAGGATAAGAAATCTGTTAATGTCAATAGATTAGTTCCTGTAAAATAGACACGTCCTGATTTCGTATTCAAGAAGTTGTTAATTGCATTTCCAAAATTATAGCCTACAGTAACCGTTCTTAATCTGGCATAAGAGGCATCCTTTGCAGCGAATGAATTTAAATGCTTTAACCAAGCAGCGGTAGCATTAGCTTTTGGCCAAAGTGAAGAAGGAGCCGCATCTGTGTAATAAGGAACAATAGGGCCATTGACAGAAGCTTTCCAAAATTCTCCATTAGCCAACACTGAATTGATGACTGTAGCTCCTTGTAAAAAGTACCAGTCCATAAAAAAGTCGAAGTTTTTTACTCGTAATGTAGTATTGATTGATCCATACCAATCGGGGTCTCTGTTGAGAAACACATTATCATTAATATCGATAAGTCCATCATTATTTTGATCTACTACTCTAATGTGTCCTGGTCTTGCTCCTACTTCTGGAGTTACAGGGTTTCCAGCGATAAAGTCCGCTTCTTGATAAATACCAGCATATTCAGGTTGCCATAAACTATTGATAGATTCCCCTATAGACAAGCGTCTACCAGATTGATCTGTAATATCAATGAAATATTCCTCTCCAGTTAATGGGTCTACTTGTGTTTCTCCGGTTAAAGATACAATCTCATTATTGTTAGTAGACCAGACCAAACCGATGTCTAAAGAAACATCTTTGCTTTGAATGATAGCGTTGTTTAAAGTGATTTCTAAACCTGTATTTTGAAGTTCTCCCACATTGAATCGAGTTACCGTATAACCTGAAGAAGAAGCCAATTGCCTGTCTAATAATAAGTCGTTTGTATTAGATTTATAATACTCAAGTGTTCCTCTAAATCGATTCGAAAAAATCTCAAAGTCTAGTCCTGCATTTAAGGTCGTGGTCGTTTCCCACTGTAACCCAGGATTTCTTAATCGCGAGGATGCAGATGATCCACTAACGACTGTATTTCCAAATATATATGGATTGTAATCAGCTACGCCTAAGGATTCTAATGGGTTTATCCCTTGGTTCCCTGTAGACCCATAGCTTAATCGAAACTTTAACTGATCAATTGCCTCTATATTTAGATCTTTTTCAGCTTTATAGGCCACAGAAGCAGCTGGAAAGATCCCCCACTTGTTGTCTTCAGAGAAGACTGAAGCACCATCTGCACGTGAAGTTACTTCAAGTAAGTACTTATCTTGGTATGAGTAGCGTATACGCCCCATGAATGATAAAACTCGTCTCCTCCATACATCTCTACCATTACTAAGTAAATCAGATGCTAAACCATTATATCTTAGGGCATCGTTTACAAAATCTCCTTTGTCTAATTGGTTGTACTTAAAGTTTTGTTCGTCATAGGCGTGTACCCCAGTAAAATCTAGGTTGTGAAAATCGCCGTCCAAAATGTTGTAATTTAAGATATGTTCTACTAGAACTTGTTTATATTGAGTATCAATTAACACACCAATTCCATTATTTCCTTCATCTCCCGCAGAATGAAGAGAGGAACGATAAGTTCCTTGATCTGTATTTCTGTTTCTAAAGAATGTTTTAAGGGAATAATTTATTTTAGGAGTAATTTTATAATTCAAACGTACACTAATATCGGTCAAGTTTGTTTCAGTCTCGTCTACAGATTCGCGTTGATCCCAAAGTGGGTTGACGGCGTTAGAGTTTTCTTCTCCAAAATAGTATTTCACTAAATTCCCTTCATCATCAAAGGGCTTAGCAATAGGACTTAGGTTGGCTAAGAAAAGTCCCCCTGTTTCTCTGTTTTGTTTTGAGTTTTGGACATTTAATATTCCATCAATACTCAATTTGTCGGTTAATTTATGGGTGTAATTTAACTTGTATTGTAAACGGTCAAATCCTGAATTTGGGATTACCCCGTCTTGAGAAAAATAATTTAAACTTGAATAAACAGTTGATTTTTTAGTTCCAGAAGAATAACTTAACGAATGATTGGTTAATAGGGCATCTTGAAGCGCTAGATCTTCCCAATCAACATAGTTTTGATTTTCTATTAAATCCAGTTCAAACTCATCCCAAACAAATCTATAAGGAGGATTAGCAATCCCTGTTCTAGCTCTCCAGGCATCCATTTTGTAATTAAAGAAACCTGCGGCATCGTATAGGTCAAAATTTCGTGTAAGTGTTTGAGTTGTTACATAACCTGCATAGTTAAAAGTGGTATAGCCACTTTTCGCTTTTTTTGTAGTAACCAATACTACACCATTTGATGCTCTAGCACCATAGATAGAAGTGGAGGCAGCATCCTTTAAAATTTCAACGCTTTGAATATCATCAGGTGATATGTCATTTAAATTATCATAAGGCAGTCCATCTACAATAATAAGCGGATTGTTGCCACCCGCCACAGATACATTTCCACGAATAACAATATTAGAGAATCCACCTGGACGTGCATCACCTAGAGTCACCTGCACTCCGGCAGCGCGACCACGTAAAAGTTCAGAAACGTTAGTAGTAGGTATTTGTGTTGCTTTTTTTACATCAACTGTTGCTACTGAGCCTACAAGATTACTTCTTTTTTGAGTTCCATAACCAACCACAACCACTTCTTCCAAATCATTATCAGAAGATAATTCCACATTAAGTATTCCGTTACCTTCGAAAGTAATAGTTTTACTTTGATAGCCCACATAATCAAATGTTATACGATCCCCTTGTTTTACATCAAGGGTGTAATTTCCATCAAAATCGGTTGTTGTTCCTTTAGTTGTGCCATCAATAAAAACAGTAGCCCCTGGTAGAGGTTGTTTGTTTTCAAAATCAAGTACGATACCTGTAATCGTAAGGTCTTGAGCAAACCCTATCGTACAGAAAGAAACCCAAATAATAAGGTTTAAAAAAATTTTCATTTAAATTGTTTTATTTTTAAGTTAAGCTAACAATAATAGGCATAAAAGTTTTACAGACCAAGCAAAAAAACTATACAAAAAGTATACAAGTGATGTTTGAATAGATTGTAATCAAAATATTAAATTTTGTTTAACCTTTATTAAAAACATTGATTATAAGTATTTAGCAGACTAAATGGCCAATGAATTATGTTAAAAAGAAGCCTAAAGGAGAACTATACATGAGATTATTAGAAGAGCATAATATACTCCACAATTCCTTGACTTCGTTCAAGCCCCATTTTCTTTCTTAAGCGGTATCTTTTGATTTCTACACTGTGTACAGAAATATTTAATAAGGGTGCAATTTCTTTAGATGATAGATTAAGTCGCAGGTAAGCACAAAGTTTTAAATCGTTTTTAGTCATGCTGGGATGAGCGACTTTTAATTTACTAAAAAGAGGTTGATCGGTGTTGTCAAAGGCTTTCTTAAAGTACTCCCAATCATCATTATTTTTCAATTTTGTATTGATGCTTTTTATTAGTTTTTTGGCTTTAGCCTCCCCTTTAATGGTTTCTAGTTCTGCTTTAATGGAATTCAAATATTCATTTCGTTTTAAAGTACTCATCGTAGCAACAGCTAATTCTCTACTTTTCCCTTCGATGTCTTTTTGCAGCTGTTCATTTTTTAAACGTATGATTTCTTTTTGGGCTTCTAGTTCTTGAATTTCTAACAAGCGTTTATTTTCCTTCTCGAGGGAATTGCGTTGTCGTTTTAATTTCTGTTTGTAATAGTTGTTATATAGCATAAGTAATATGACAAAAACAATGGCGTAGATTGAAATAGCAATTCTGTTAAGATGCCATGGAGGATTTATATAAATTATTGGAGATGTGATTATTTCAGAAACGTTATTACCTTTTTTACTACGCAGTTTAAAGCTGTATTTCCCATAATCTAAATTGGCATAATTTATACTTGTACTTTCTGTCCAGTTACTCCATTGTTCGTCTTCTCCTTCTAAGATGTATTGAAAGCGGGTTTTTCCATATCTGTTAAAATCGTAACTGGTAAATTGAAAATTAAGGTTGTTATATTCAAAGGGTAAATTCCCTTGTTCGTTTAGATTTATAGCCCGATTTTCTTGTTTATTATCAGCATTAATTGAACTCAATTTGGGCTTGGTTTTTTCTTTGTCTATATTATTTAAATTAACTGTTAGATAACCTTTGTTTGTGCCGATCAAATAGTTTTTCTCTCTGAGTAAATTAATATGTTCAAATCCAGAAACATTTTTTCGATCTTTTTCATTTAATGCAACTCCATTTGCTAGTACTTTATCCCCTTTATTGGTATAGTATAGGTTGTTTTTTGTGAATAACCACAACTCTCCTGTAGGGTCATTAAGTAATTTTCCTTGGGAAAAATCTGTCACATTGCTAAGGGTAGATAAGAGTGAATCTTTTTTAAAAACGTTTTCTTTTTGATTGTATTTGTAAAGCTTGTCTTTTGCTTGGTAATATATGTTTTCATTAAAATTCACCAAACTAGCATTACAACTTATGCAGCTTGCAGGATCTAATTCTATGGCGATTGCTTTTTGGTAATCTTGATCTAGCTTTATCTTGAAAACACCCTTGTACTCGTGGTTGACGATAATTTGTGATGGAGCGCTGAATTCAAAAAAGCGCGAGGAGATATCAAATCCCAATATTTTATTGCGATAAACCCATGCTCCGACTTTTTTTTCGAGCACATATAAACCGGTATAATTTCCCATAAAAATAAGGTTAGACTGCGTAGGGTGTTGTTTAAATAGCCAAGTTCCCATTACACCAGAGACTAATTCCACCTCTTCTCCTTTGACCAGTAAAGCGCCTCTATTATGTCCACAAAATAAAGTCCCATCGATGGTAGTTAAATTCCATACTTGTCCTTGTGTTTTTTCAATAAGTTTAAATTTTTCATTATTTCCTCTCTTTTTGACATAGAGCCCTTGATTTGTGCCGAGATACAAATAACCCTTGTGTAAAGAGGAAGTGTAAATAGACCCTAGTTGACCATTTACATCAATGTATTCTTTAAAGGCAGAGGATCGATTGATTAAATTTATTCCATTGTCTAATCCTAGCCATAGATTTGAGTATTGGTCTTCAAAGAGGGATAGAACGGTGTTGTTTGAAAGGCCTTTTTCCTGGTTTAGCTCTTGTATTAATGTCCCGTCTTCTGATAAGATAAGTAAGCCTTTTCCTACCGTTCCCAGAGCATACCCTTTGTTGTTAAGTTGTATAGCAGAATATATATTGTATTGCTTTAATAAAATTTTATTGGGTTTTGTCCAGGGAGAAAGTTGATCATTTTGCCAAGAATAAAGTCCGTTTTCTTGGGTCACAACCATGAAACCCTTGTTTTGTTGAAAGAGATTGACCAGACTTTGATCTTTAAATAGAGGGGCATTGGAGATCAACTTAGCCTTGCCATCTATGGCTTGGTAGAGTCCTTCATCTTGTACTTGATAATAAAGTTGCTCCCCTAATTTAAATGATTTTAAAAGGGTATTCTTTGTTGAAATAAAAGAGATTTCCTTGGTTTCAGGATGAAAGAAAATCAAACGATTTAAAGACTGAAACACCACCTTTTCCTGCTGTTTAATAATATTCCAGAATTGTTCGTCTTCTAATATATCAATCCCTAGAACTTTACTAAGAGAGGTGTATTGTAATTCCCCAGCTTTATCTCTTTCCCAAAACCCAAAATCTCTATAGCTACTGCTATAAACACGATCATTGATTACTTTGACAGACCGTATAATTGAATTGTCCTCTGCAGGATGAAGTTTCCATTGAGAAGCATTATAACTAGCAAGACCTTGATTATTTGCAAAATAGACCGTTTGATTGTTTCCTTGAGAAATCATCCAATTTTGATTTCCCAGGTTGGTTTGCTGGGGTGTAAAAACTTGTATAGGAGATATTTCTTGACCGTAAAGCAGGTCAAGGCTTTCTATTGCAATTAAAAAGATCAGTAAATAAGGATAAACCTTCTTCATCTTCATCATCTCTAGATTCAAATATCTTTAATTTTTACTAAGACTGATAATAAAAGATGAAATAAGTGAGTTTTATCCTTTCAACAACTCTTTGAGGACATCCCTTGCGGTCATAAACTTAATTTTGTGAACGGCATCTTTCACTTCATTCTTGTCGATGCACTCTTGTAAGTAATTTATGGCTTGTTTTAGGGGGGTTTCTTCGTTAATCATATTAAAATTTTAATGGAACGTCAATTAATAAAATGCGAGAATCTTTGTCAACATTGAAATCAATAGTAGGTGTGTCCCATACCTCTAAAGCATCTCTCTTGCTGAGTGTTTGTCCGTCAATTTGAGCGCTGCCTTCAATGACAAAAATATATACGCCATTATTTGGCTTGCCTAATAAATAGGAAGTTTTTGTTTCTTGTGTAAAATCTCCTAAACACATCCAGGCATCTTGATAAATCCACGAGCCTTCGTCTTCTTTATTTGGCGATAAGATTTGATAGAAAGTGTTCTCTTTTTTTAAATTTCTAATCGAAATCTGGTCATAGCGCGGGCTGACATTTTGCTCATTTGGGGAAAGCCATAATTGTAATAATTCTACTTGACTATCCTGTCTTTTGTTTTGCTCACTGTGATAAATTCCTGTTCCTGCACTGATCACTTGAATGTCACCTTCGCAAATTACGGCAGAATGCCCCATGCTATCCTGGTGGGTCAAATCTCCAACTAGTGGAATGGTGATAATTTCCATATTGTCATGTGGATGGGCTCCAAAACCAGTTCCTGCTGCGATATAATCGTCGTTTAAGACCCTTAAGGCCCCAAAGTGAACTCGTTCTGGATTATGCCAGTTTGCGAAACTAAAGGAATGATTTGCCTTTAACCAGCCATGGTCTTGATGACCTCTTGTTGCTGCGGCGTGATAAACTGTTTTCATTGCAATTTAATAACTGTTGTAGGTACAAATGTAAAGAAACTTTATGGAGCCTTTTTCTTTTTAGGTTTAGTTTTTCTTCTCCTCGCTTTTTTCTTTGATATGTTTTTGCAACTTTTCGGCTTCCAAATCAATCACCTCTTTAAGTTGTTTGACATAAGCTTCGTCTTTTTCGCGTTGTGCAATTTCTTTTTTGGCTTCACGAGTCATTCTTCTGTAGTCTTTAATGGTGTTGCCTATGATGGCCATAAACATAAAAGCCCCAAAAATAATAACTAACATTTCTTCTGTTTCAGAAAGTATCATATAGCCAGAAAATTGAGATTGAGAAGCTTGTTTTTAATGAAAGGCATCAGACTTTTTTTTGTTTGCTAAAAAAGTAAATGAAAGAAACTAGCAAACCTATCCCAGCATACAAATAAGGTTTGTCAATAAAACTGAGTTGGCTGTACAAATAATAAACCTCAAAAAAGCAAATCAAGCTTAGGATCAAAAGAAGGTATTTTAAATATCTCATGTTTGAAAGTTACATAAAACTTTGAAACTCATTTTCTGATAATTATTGATCTTTTCCTATTTTTAGAAAAAAAACATGAAAGCATTAATCGCAGCACTTTTATTTTCCTTTCAACCCAATAGCGTTATTGGCACATGGGTCAATATTGATGATGAGACCGGGGTTGAAAAATCAGAAATTGTCCTATATATGGAGGACGGCAAACTCTATGGACGTATCGAACGACTGTTACTACCAGAAGATCAAGGTAAAGTATGTGTCAATTGTAAAGGCAAAGAGAAAGATCAACCTATCGAGGGTTTAATTATTGTGAAAGGCCTGGAGCAAGAGGGCGATAGTTGGACAGATGGCGAAATCATGGATCCAGCGAATGGGAAACTATACGATTGTACCATTAGTTTAGACGATGCTAATACTTTAAATGTACGTGGCTTTTTAGGCTTTTCTTTTTTAGGGCGTACCCAAATATGGAAGCGTAAATCATAATTTTATTTTTGATACCCTGCGCATAAAATCATCGGCATAGCTGTTACGATTTTCTTCAAAACCGATATACTATAAAAAAGTAGTCTCTCTAGATAAGTGATGCTGTTTATGGTGATGTTCTGGTTAACAATGGCATTTTTTTCTAGGATATCGCGAACATCTGCTTGAATATCTGCTGAAGTGTTAGAGATCAACCCTAACTCTTCAGAAGTGACCACCCCCTCTAGGGCTGCTGTAATAGAATCCAATTGCGATTGCGCTGACATAAGATCAGCTTCCAGGCTTTTGCCTCTTTCTCCCAACATAGTAAGAGCGCTAATGATTCCATCATCGGTGTTAGACACTGATTCTACTTGATTAGAAACACTAGTCAATCGATTTTATTAAGAATTGTTAATAAAAGAAGCAAAGAGAGCCTTTATTTTTACAATAAAATTGTATATTTGTAACCAATACCGTTAATGCTTTGTTTAAAAGTCTTAAAATCTTTAACCCTCGTTCTTCGAGGGTTTTTTTTGCGGTCTTCTCCTCAAGAAGAAAAATCCGCGAAAAACACTAATTTTTTTATAAAAAACATTTGATGTTTGCTTAGAATACTTATATTTGCAAACAAATGTTAATCTAAATTTTAAAAAAGCATTATTAATTTTAATTAAATTTTATCAAAAATGAAAAAAGGTTTATTAAGTCTTTTGGCACTTGCACTAACGGTTGTTGGATGTCAAAACTATGATGATCAATTCGAAGAGTTGACATCTCAAATTACTAGTCTACAAACTGCAGTAGATGGTTTGACTGGTCTTACGCAAAGCGTTGCTAATCTTCAGTCAACTGTAGATGGGTTATCAGGAGTGTTAACTCAACACACTTCTGAGCTAGGTGAGATTTCCGACGCACTAGCAGCTTTAGCGGTTTCTTTAGACGCCGATGTTGCTACCACAGATTTGGGAATTATTTCATCTACTTTAGTAGCCATTAGAGGTGGCTTAAACGAATTATTACAAGCTTCTTCTGTAATTAATCAAAATGTTATTATTACAAACGAAGCAACACTTTTATACGCTGAATCGTTAATTTCTACTGATGCAAATTCGCCAAATGTTATTGTTAATGGTCGTGTTGAAGTTAATTACACTACATTCACTTCTACTGGAACTGCAATAGTTGATCGTATAAATGCTGTTGTTGGTAAAATAGCAACTGTTCTTGGTGATGGGAAAGAAAACGCCAATTCTGGTCTTAAAGTTACTTCAACTTCATCCTTCAATTTTGCTACGCTTGCATTTGTGGATGATAATTATATCATCGCAGGTGCTGATATGGGAGATGAAAAGCTTAGAACTGTTACTGGAAGTGTCACAATTGCTCACGGCGGGACAACTGTACCGTTAGATTACTCTCAACTTTCATCAATTGGAGGTAATGTAATTATTGCTGCAGCTGATGCTACTTCTGCAACAACGATTAATTTTGCGGGTGTAGACATTACTGGATCGTTAGACGCCGGCGCTGGTCCCGGTATTTTAACCTTTGGTAATGCTGAAACTGTTTCTTTAGGTGCTGCAGGCTTTACTTATTTAGTCGCTCCTAAAGCAACATATATTACTTCTACATTAACTGCAGCTGCTGCTTCATTACAAGTAAGTGGTACTGCTGCGACTTCAATATTTTTGAATTCTTTAGAAAGTGTTGCAACATCACTTACTATTGATGCAACTGATACTACAGAATTTAGAGCTAATGTATTAGCTTCTGTTGGAGGAGCTATCGATGCAACAGGTGGTGCTCTTCATTTCCCAAAACTTATCTCTCACGGTGCAGCTGATTTTGACGCGGCAATCGCTGTTGATTTAACTGCAATGGCTTCACCAACAAATACTGTTGACTTAAATACTTCACCTGCGATTATCGCTCCAGCAATGACTGAATTCGGATATGCAGTAACATGGGAAGTTCCGGTAATTAACTTACCAGCAGTAGATGTTGTTACAGGCGGATCAATTGTTTCAGCTGCAGCAACTAACGTTACTGTAAAAGCTCTTGATGTTTTCACTCAAATGCCTGCTGCCACTACTCATCTTACACTTGCTAGTCAAAATGCTAGTGTAACAGTTCTAAACACTGATGCACGAAATATTTCTAATTTAACAATTACAAAAGATTCAGATGTGACCGATATGGTAGCATTCTCAACAGATGCTGGTTTTGTCTCTGGAACTAATACTTTAACTACTGTAGCTCTTACTGGTGTTGACTCTGTTACACTTGAGGGTAATACTGTTACTGACCTTACAGCTAACAGTGGATTATACATTTATCTTGGTGCTGCTTCAGGAGTTGTTACTGCAACAACTACTGGAGAAATCATTAGATTCTTCTCAGGATCTACTGTTTTAGATGCATGGGTAAATACTGCTAACGTAAAAGATGATCCAGCTATCACTGCTGGAGAAGAGGCTGTAACAGTAAGTATTTTTAACAGTAATTTAACTACTGTTGATTTATCTTCTATGAATAAAGTTAGAGTTGTAGACTTAGGAACTACAAACGCAAAACTTGAGTCTGTTGTGGCTCCATCTACTGAAATATTATTAACTCCTGGTGCTGAGCCATCTTTTGATATTCATTTATCAACAACCGTAACTTATACAGAAGCTACTTTAGCTAGCCAGGATGGGGTTAATGATCCTGTTCCATTCCAAGAAGCTTGCTTAGAAGCTCCAGGTGTCTCTACTTGGCCAGCTTACATTACTGCTGTTAGAGCAACAAATGAAACTATTACAGTTTCTATTGACTTTGATGGTGTTGTAGGAATTGACAATGCTGATAATGAAACACCTTATGGTGGTATAACCGCTGCTTTTGCTGCTGATGCTGCCAATTCAGATACTACTACAGCTGACGGACGTGGTGGAGCTTCATCTACTGTTTCTTTCACAGGTGTAATTAGCAACGATGATGAATTAGCTATAATTTCAGCTACTGCTTGTGAGTAGTTAATTATAACAATCACTTAAATATAAACCCTCGCTTTGCGAGGGTTTTTTTTTAAATTTGCATCAAAGTTTTTATATGAATAACTATAAATCAAAATCTGAAGATCTGCCTAAACACTTTCTTCTTATTCTCTATATCATTACCGGTTCACTATCTAATTTTGGGGCCATAGATATATTAGCTCCTCAATGGATCTATTTAGGTGCTATTAATATATTAAGTTGTGTTTATTTTTTGTTTACCCCAAATGCATTAAAT
>Ga0233444_10000481_pt1 | contig 52924 bp, 59 predicted proteins | sample SI_124_October20_6_FD_182792 | JGI IMG/M metagenome (GOLD analysis project Ga0233444, IMG submission 182792) | Seawater microbial communities from Saanich Inlet, British Columbia, Canada - SI_124_October2016_10_MG | ecosystem: Environmental > Aquatic > Marine > Inlet | place: Canada: British... | reverse complement strand
TCAAGGTAAACGACCAATGCCAGACTAACATGAAAGGTGTTTACGCAATTGGTGACCTGACTGATCTTGGAGAAATGCTAGCACACGTTGCATCATTCCAAGGAGAAATGGTTGCTGAGATTATTGCTGGACATAATCGTGCTTACGATCCAGTAGCGGTACCTGCAATAGTATTCACAGAACCTGAAATCGTTTCTGTAGGATTGTCACCTGATGAAGCAAAGGAAGCAGGCCACCCGGTAATTGTAGGAAAGTTCCCTCTTGCTGCAAACGGTCGTTCATTAACACAAGAAGCCGAGAAGACTGGTGGATTCGTTAGAGTCGTTGCAAGAGAAGATGACCATAGGCTCCTAGGAGTTCAGGCTGTTGGAACTCATGTCAGTGAACTCGTAGGTGAGTGGACACTTGCATTGGAGATGGGGGCGCTATTGGAAGATATTGCCGGTACAATCCATGCACATCCAACAATGACTGAAATGACTCATGAAGCGGTATTGGCAACTCTTGGTCACGCCATTCATATCGCTTAGTATTGATAATACTGGCGAGAAATATCATCTCACAAAGTCACAAATGTTTCTCAAGAGATTCATTGAAGTAGATCCCTTTCGATCTCTTGGGCCTTTACAAACAGTACATGGTTCTCTTTGTGGATGTGATTGTGAGTGTCCTTTTCAAGCAATTCTAATTCACCGAAAAGGGCGCGATAAGTATTGCATGCATGCATCGGAGGAGTGTAGGAATTAGTTAATTCCCGTAGCCGAGCCAGAGCGATCCCCGCTGAGTGATGCTCGCCAAACATAGCGCGTATCGGATTGCGTACACTACCGCAGTGCACATCTGGTAGAGAAGTAGAGCTATCAAGGAGTTTGATTAGCGGAAACAGAATTTGTTCTTCCTTCAACATATGCGGTTCTAATTCATCTTTCAATTGACTAAAAATCCGAGCAACTTCTTTGAGATGAGGTTCTCTTTCACCATGCACCCTAGCGACTTTCTCAGCATGAATACTGGTTATCTCCAAATGCTGCCTCAGGAAATTGTGGTGAGTATTGACAATATGGTCACATAGTTCAGATGCACTCATGTTGTCAAATCGACCTCTCTCAGATCCAGTATTCATCAAATCAATCTCATCTATTTGTTTGATGACATCTTCAACTCCAATCCCTTTCTCTTGGCATACCACAGATAATGTCTGCTCGCCTCCACAACAGAAGTCAATACCAAATTTCGACAGTACTGCGCCCCTAACTGGCAACTCAGTCACAATGTCACAAACTCTTTTTTCCGCCAAACTAGGTGCTTGCTGCCTCATGATTGCCCCTCTACAACTTTAGGGATAATTACAATCCCGAATATGTACGGAGTAAATAGCCTCTAATGCAACAGGAGCAAAGTTACCCAGCCGTTATTTTAGAGGAGTGGTTGGTATGATATTGAGCCGTTATTGTAGAATTAATTTCTAATTAGAAGTGAATATAATTCCATCCTCGCCAATGTTTGAGTCATACATTTTCTGTAGTACTGAATTGACTTCTGAGATGTTGTGTTCTTGTTTATTATCCGGTAATTCAAATTTAGTAAAATGACTTGGTAAAACTGAGAGAAAAGTTTCAACATCGATATCTGCAACATTCTTCAGATGGTGTGGCAGGAATTCAACAACTAATGTTTTACAATTAGATAGAATGTCTTTCATACCTTTCATTGCAAAGTACTCAGAACCCTCTATGTCCATTAGAATTAGATCATAATCATGCTCAGGCAAATAATCGTCAAGTCTGTGAGATTCTAATTCAATAATTTCGGGGTTGTCAAAATCATATAGGAAACTGCTCTTTTTGGGTTTCCTCTTGCTTCCACCTGAGTTTACAGTATTGAGTAGAAATTCAACTTTTTCCTGAGAATCACTAGCAAAGATATTGTGAGGTGTTACGTTTTCAGCATTGTTAAGTTGGAGATTTATTTCTAGTAATTCATAGGTGTTAGGATTTGCTTCAATCGCCGTCACTTCCTTACAATGTTTTGAAAGTGGTATTGCTAAAGAACCGATGTGCGTTCCAACGATCAAAACTTTTGATTTATTGTCGATGAATTTCTTTAGTCGTTGCACTTCTTCAATACCAAATCCACCTGAAAGTAACTTTTGGCCTACTTCAAGGTCCTCTGGGTCGACTGCGAATAAACCGTTTTCACTATTCGTGATGATCGCTTTGATATTGTTGCCGAGTTTCTTCCTAATTCGCTTTGATTTTATTTTCTTAAAACCAAGATTGAGGCGCCAATAAATCGCTCTAAGCATGTCGAACCCTCAGTTGGACTTCATGGCTTGTCATTCCACAGGCCACTTGCAAACCCGCAGCTTCTGTTATTGATTGGCGTGCTGAAAGCAAGTTCTTAAGACGCAAAATATCGTCTTCTATGACCGACATATTTGCCTCATAAAGTGCCTGCATATGAGCCTATTTGATTCAATGCGTTATATTCGTAAGCATGGGCCGAAATGATTCATTCCTCCCTGGTAGTCAAATCATCTCGGCATCCTCTGTACTGGAGTATAATGACAGGGTAGGCAGTGTACTGGGGGACTGAACACCCATTGTACTCTTCCATAATGTCTTGAGGGGTTTGAGAGAACCCTTGCGATTTCATGGGAATGATATGTCGGTTGTCTGTATCAGCCCATGAGAGACGATGTAAAATTTGGTTCAACACTTGAGGGTGTTCTGTTCAGACCCTTGTGAGTCACCAAGGTTTCTGCTGATTGATTTTTACTCAATTGAAATCTGACACCAGTCCACGAATAGAGGCAGAAAAGTATCCAATTGACAATAGCAGTGTGGTCCACCATATCATCCCCATGCCACTGGAGAGATCTCCATCGCCAGCAAAAACTCGGGCCATATAGAACTCTCCAGGGGACATGACAGTAAAAATTACACAACCAATCAGTAACAATATTCCAGTCACAAAAGTAGAGATGTTGTCTGCCTTGTTAAGAATCGCAATCATATTTGCAGGCAATTCCATGTTTGTATTATCGTCCAGAAGAATAGATATTTTGGAGAGCAATATGATGATAGAGAAAATTAAACAAATTACCAAAAAGAAATTCATCAAAGAACCAGAACTGTTCCAATCTTCCCATTCCTCCAAATTCACTGTTGTTTCATGTTTCCATTCAGCCAAATTATTTTGGCATTGCTGCTGTTCTTCTTCAGCAACATCATCGCACAAACCATACTCATCTATTTCTTCAAGCTCCTGCAAAATTTTATTCTCTTCATCTTCGTAATTATACGTCTCTCCATCGATGCTGGTTCCGGCTGGAGAAATTAATGTGTACGTTATTTCAACTTCAGAAAGTCCGAAGACAAATTCTCCCTTATATTCGGCTGGACCGTCAACGTAAGCGGTGTCGATATTATACCATGAATTAGAACTCAATCCAACCACTGTGACAATTGCCATTACCAAGGTGAATGCTAACATCCCAAAACTGTAGATGAGATCCGGTAGACCACTGTAGTCTCTATCGAAACCTTGTGACTCCAAGTCTGCTTCTTCGGGCTCTCCCCACTCAAAATCCCCGTCGCAATGCGGGCAAATGAATTCCCCCACTGCATCGTCATCCAATCCGATTTCCTCTTCACAGTGAGGACAAAGAATCTCTACCATAATAGTTCCAGACTCTAATCTCACATAATGATTGAGCTGTTTTCTATTTCAGAAAAGGCGTTTATGAGTCTAAATCAACCTGCTGCAACCCTTTGTATACCCATTGTACAGACACTCCACGCGTCGGTACCGAAACGACAGGCGTCTCACGCGTGGGTGTCGCAAGGATTTGGATGCGCAGGGTCAAGAGTTATACCACAAATAATTTCAGAACACAATATGGTCGAAGTAGAGTGCCCCTTATGCACCGAGATAGTAGACCTCGGTAGTAATGCAACGGGGACATATGAGTGTCCATATTGCAATGAGGATTTTGAATTTGAACTTGGTGAAAAACTTCAATCAACTCTTCATATTGAGAAAGATACCTCCGGATTGGGGCTTGTATTTATGTGGGCTTTCACAATTCTTTGGTGCGCTGGTTCTCTTTTCGCAACGGTATCCATGGGTTCCCTTGTAATGTCTGACTTAGATACTACTGATTGGACGCCGGTAGATGGAGTTGTGACAAATAGTTCGGTCTCAACTAGAGCGGGCTCCGAAGGTGGAGTTGTATATTGTCTAAATGTTAATTATGAATACACAATTGATGGTACGACTTACCAGGGAGATAAGATCAGTTACACTGCTGATAGCTCCTGTAATTCATGGTCAGAAGATTCTGATGAAGATTATCCAGAAGGTAAAGAAATCACAGTTTATGTTAATCCAAGCGACCATAGTGAGGCCGTACTTGAGACAGGGTTGTCGGCTGTAGATTTTTTCACCTTGTGTTTATGTTTATTCCCATTAGTTGGATTAGTTCTGCTCTATGGCTCTGCAAAGGCCACTTTTGGCAACTGAATTAAATCGATACACATTAAAAAATGACGAAATCATTTGTGATAGTATTGAGTTGATCGCCCAAATTAGTAGGCTGAAGAATTACCTAATGGTGCCTTGTGTTTCATTATTCCATGCACAGTATGCTGGAACTACGAATTCTATTCTTCCCCACTCGTCATGACCCGCAACTTAAGCAGTCATCAGGTGTGTCGAGAGAACAAGCGATTGCTTCGAGACTTGTAACTGCATCAGCACGGTTTGCTAGTCCATCAACAGTCTCATCAGCTGCTTTTTGCTCTACTGTGAACTGAATTGCATCTGCTGCAGCCTTGGTTCGCAAGTAATACATTCCAGTCTTGAGTCCCTTTCTCCATCCATAGAAGTGCATGGATGTTACCTTTGCAGGGTTTGCATCGGTCATGTGGATGTTCAAAGACTGGCTTTGGTCAATGTATGCCCCACGGTCAGCAGCCATGTCAATAACATGCTTCTGCTTGATTTCCCATGTAGTCTTGTAGAGTTCCTTCAAGTCTTCAGGGATTCCACCGATTTGTTGGACACTTCCCTTGTGGCGAAGAATTTCGTCTTTCATTTCCAAAGACCACATGTCTCTAGAGATCAAATCGTTGACTAGATGCTTGTTCAAGACAATGAATTCACCGGACAGAGTTCTTCTTACATACAGGTTAGAAGTGAATGCTTCGAAACATTCGTTGTTACCCAGAATCTGACTAGTAGAAGCTGTTGGCATTGGTGCTAGCATCAAAGAGTTGCGAAGACCATTTGTCATGATGTCCTGCTTCAGTGTATCCCAGTCCCAGCGACCAGAGTGTTCTGTAACTCCCCAAAGGTCAGGCTGTAGAATACCTTGGCTAGCAGGTGAGCCTTCGAAAGTGGAGTATGGTCCTTCGACCTTAGCGGCATCCATACTTGCTGTGCAAGCAGCGAAGTAAATTGTCTCGAAGATTTCACGGTTTAGTTGACGTGCTTCAGCAGACTCGAAAGGTAACTTTAGCATTGCAAAGGTGTCTGCTAGACCCTGGACACCAAGTCCAATAGGACGGTGGCGCATGTTGGAATTTTCTGCTTCCTTGACCGGGTAGAAGTTTACATCAATAACGCGGTTTAGGTTTCCAGTAGCATGGTATGTTACATCAAACAACTTCTGATGGTCATAACTTCCGTTCTCCATGTTCACGAACTTTGGAAGAGCAATGGATGCTAGGTTGCAAACAGCTACTTCGTCTGGAGCAGTGTACTCAATGATTTCAGTGCACAAGTTGGATGAACGAATTGTACCTAGGTTCTTCTGGTTTGATTTCTCATTGCATGCATCCTTGTAAAGCATGTAAGGAGTTCCAGTCTCGATTTGAGATTGGGTTACAGCATCCCACAAGTCACGGGCTTTGATAGTACGGCGTGCTCTGCCTTCAGATTCGTACTTAGCATATAGAGCACGGAACTCATCTCCATAGGTGTCATGAAGATCAGGACACTCGTTAGGACAGAATAGAGACCATTCTCCATTTTCCTCTACACGTTCCATGAACAAATCAGGAGTCCATAGAGCGTAGAACAAATCACGGGCTCTCATTTCTTCCTTACCGTGGTTCTTGCGTAGGTCTAGGAATTCGAAGATATCTGGGTGCCAAGGCTCCAGGTAAATCGCAATGCTTCCCTTACGCTTGCCGCCGCCTTGGTCGACATAGCGTGCAGTATCGTTGAATACTCTTAGCATTGGAACTAATCCATTGGAATGGCCGTTGGTTCCTTTGATGTATGACCCCTTAGATCTAATCTGGTGAATTGACAAGCCGATTCCACCAGCAGACTTTGAAATACGAGCACACTGTTTTAGTGTGTCATAAATTCCATCAAGAGAATCTTCTTGCATTGTAAGAAGGAAACAAGAAGACATCTGTGGCGTTGGTGTTCCGGAGTTGAACAAAGTAGGAGTTGCGTGTGTGAACCATCCTTCGCTCATCAAATCGTAAGTTTCCAAAGCCTTTGCGATATTATCATGGTGTATTCCGACAGATACTCGGAGGAACATGTGTTGTGGCCTTTCGACAACGTTTCCATCTAGCCTAAGAAGATAGGAACGCTCTAGGGTCTTGAATCCAAAGTAATCGAAATTATGGTCACGATTGTAATTGATGTGTGCATCGAGTACCTCTTTGTTTTCCATTATGATTGCAAATACTTCTTCAGAAATTAGCGGAGCATGCTTTCCTGACTCCGGGTCGACGTAGTTTCGAAGATCAGAGACTACTTCACTGAATGAATCCTTAGTAGAACGATGAAGATTGTCGACACAAATTCTAGCAGCTAGTTTAGAATAATCTGGGTGATGAGAAGCAAGTGAAGCCGCTGTTTCTGCAGCAAGTTCATCAAGTTCAGAAGTTGTTACTCCGTCATATAGTCCTTCGATAACCAACTTAGTTACCATACCTGGGTCGACCCATTTTTCATGCAGACCATAGGATAGTTTCGTCAACTTCTCCTGTATCGCATCAAAACGTACATCTTCCTTATCGCCATTTCTCTTAACCACTTGTAGACCCATATTCTTTGTCCCCCTTTTTCGTATCCATTTGAGCGTGAAGTATCCGTCCTCGGTCGCGGACGGTTTAGAAGTCTTCCTCCATCGAGAAGCGTTGTTGTACCGCTCCGAGGCTAGAAGAACCCATTACACCTGCTTTCTGATATTCTCCGACTCTCTTCTCGAAGAAGTTAGTCTTGCCTTGCATAGAAATCATTTCCATCCATGGGAATGGATTCTCTGCATTGTAAAGTTTAGTTGCACCTAGAGAAACTAGTAATCTGTCCGCAACAAAGTGGATGTACTGTTTCATAAGATCGGAATTCATCCCGATAAGAGACACAGGTAGAGCGCTGGTAACGAAATCGATTTCGATTTCGACAGCTTCAGATATGATTTGATGAATCTTCATTTCACCCGCACCCTTGACTAAGTTAGAGTGCAATAGGCAAGCGAAATCACAGTGCAGTCCTTCATCACGGCTAATCAATTCGTTAGAGAATGTTAGACCGGGCATTAATCCACGCTTCTTCAACCAGAAGATAGCACAGAATGAACCAGAGAAGAATATTCCTTCTACAGCAGCGAATGCTACGAGTCTCTCGGCAAAAGATGCCCTCTTGCGGTCTAACCAGCGCAGGGCCCAACTACCCTTCTTTTCGACTGAAGGGACTGTTTCTAGTGCTTTGAATAGATGATCTTTCTCATGCGGATCTTTGATGTAGGTATCAATTAAGAGAGAATAAGTTTCAGCATGGATGTTTTCCATCATTATTTGGAAACCATAGAATGCTCTTGCTTCGGCCCACTGAACTTCGTTAGCAAAGTTCACTACCAAGTTCTCGTTTACAATCCCGTCAGATGCAGCGAAGAATGCTAGAACATGTTTCAGGAAATGTTGTTCATCTGCACTTAGAGATTCCCAGTCTTTAGCATCTTCAGCCAAGTCTATCTCTTCAGCAGTCCAGAAAGAGGCGGCATGTTGCTTGTACATCTCCCAAACCTCTGAATGTTCTATAGGGAATAGTACAAACCGGTCCAAAGACTCCTTGAGCATAGGCTCAATGAATTCTGATGAGAGATCTAAATCAAAGCCGTCGTTAGTATGAGTTTCTGGCTGCATCATGTGTCCCTCCCATTTCGCACTCGCGGTGGATTTTGTTTGCCGTAGAAACGGGCCTATAAGGTTGCGTGAACAACCCGACAATCCAATGCATGTTTCAGCGGTAGATTGGACACCGTCAGGCTAGGTAAGACGGGTGTCGGAGGCTTATCATATCTACTGTTGTTTTTCCATAGAACAACTGAACAATTATGTCATTTTTTGTGATTCAAATTAACCAAAGACCTTGAGTGCCTCTTTCACCTGGCCCAACCATGATGAGAGAGAGTGTGGAGGTTTTGTTCGCCAAACTGGACCCGGAAGCATCTAAACCAACCCAAGGCACAAAATCGGCCGCCGGATGGGATTTGCGAGCACTAGAGGAAACAGTAGTCTCGAAGGGAGCATCAGCCAAAATACGAACAGGGCTGGCCGTGGCAATCCCAGAAGGATGGGAAGGGCAGATTAGGTCACGTTCATCCCTCGGAGCCAAGGGAATGATAATGCCGAACGGAGTTGGCACTATTGATTCTGATTATCGTGGAGAACTAATGGTATTGGCAACATGGATTGGTGAAGGAGATTCAATCACCCTAGCTAAGGGAGAGAGAATCGCCCAGATGTTAATCGCCCCAGTCCCCATTACTAGTTACAGGGAAGTCAGTGTTGAAGAATTATCCACCACCGATAGAGGCGAAGGCGGATTCGGAAGTAGTGGAAGATTCTGAGGTGATTACTTGCGCCAACTAGTCATAACTAAATTAGGCAAGATTGGACATTCTGAATCTGATGAATTGATGCGCATAATGCAATCCAAGAGAATTGATGATGAGATCATCGACACATTACTTGTTTGCGAGCATGAAGAAATAGTAACTGTTGGACCTAGGGCAAGGAATGATGGAATCACTCCACCAGAAGGTTACGCTACCTCGCCAGTAGACAGAGGAGGGGGACTAACATGGCACGGTCCTGGCCAGTTGGTCATTTACCCAATTATCAAATGGGATTTAGAGGGCGAATCTAATGTTAAGGCTGTTATTTCCATATTAGAAGAGTGGGTCATTGCTGCACTATCTAAATTAGGAGTTGAAGCAAGACGTGACGATAGGATGCAAGGAGTGTGGGTTGGAGAAAACAAAATATGTTCAATCGGACTATCTTTCCTTAGATGGACTAGTAGACATGGTTTGACAATCAATTGCAACACCCCCGCTGGAAGAGTAGAGAGGGTCAGCGGCTGCGGCTTAGGGCAAGCAACGACCACAAGTCTAGCAGCATTGGGATTCGAAGTCAGTACAGATAACGTGATGCAGTCTCTAACAGATACAATCCATGTACTCTCAAGAAATTTAACCAATTGATTTCATGCACTTATTCTATTAGTATATTCTACTAAGCAAAATCATGGCAGCCAACTACCCCGGAACAGGAGGGCCTGCACGAGGTCCTGATATTCCACCTGTATCTTATCTACAATGGTACATACCTAGGCTGAAGGAAAACCGACAACATAACTTGTCATTCTCAGGGTTACAGTTTCCTTGGGAGCTGGAAGGAATAGAAGATGTTTGGAAAGACCACAGAGGCCCGGGAATAGATGAAAGAGACTTGGTCAGTGAAATGTATAGAGTACCGGTTGACAATGTACACCTCTGCATGGGCGCCACCCAAGGAATAGCACTGGCGATTTCTGCCGCTTCCAGAGGAGGGAAAGTAGCGGTTGAAATGCCATCTTACGGCCCAGTAAGTCAAACCGCACGGATATTAGGATTGGAAACTATTGCTGTTCAACGAAAAACGACCGATACTGCTTGGGTTATCGACAGAGACGAATGGTCTACTGTGTTGGATTCAGTCGACCTATTGATGGTAACCCCTCAACTAAACCCAGTCGGTTGGTCATTTACTGAAGATGACCGGAATTGGCTAGTGTCCGAATGCAGGACCAAAGATGTCCGAATAATTAGCGACGAAGTGTATTCTAGAGCCGACCGGGATTGGGAACCCATGTTCAGGGAAGGTGAAAATTGCATCACAATCTCATCACTCACTAAGGTACATGGGCTAGGAGTTATTCGTTACGGATGGATTATTGCCGATGAAAAAATAATAGAAAGTGTTGCAAATTCATTCCACAACATGGAAGGAATGATGTCTTCACCTTCAATTAGAATAGTAGAGCACATCAAAGGCAGATTGGATGAACCTGTGAAGTTGATAGAATATTACAGAGAAAAGAACCTCCCTGTATTGATTAGCGCACTGGATCGACTAGGGATCCACTGGACACCACCACCTTACGGAGTATTCGGCGCATTCAGAATACCCGGGGTCAATACAATAGAAATGATCGACACTATTGGGAAAGAACATGGTTTGCTTGCAGTACCCGGCAGCATGTTTGGACCTGGACTAGATGAATGGTTGAGAGTAGGTTGGTCTATAGACCCTAAGTCATTTGCTGAAGCAATATATGTATTGGAAGAAGTAATCCGCACAGCACTGGACATAACTTGATACATGATTCCACACGAGAACTTACTATGGGCGAGATTGTTCTAGTAATTTCAGGTGCATCAGGTGCAGCCTACGGAGTTAGACTCGCTCATGTCCTTGGACAGGAAGCTCGTCTTGTAGTCACAGAATCTGGCCGTATTACAATGGCTCACGAATGTGAAGGACTTACTCCTGAAAAATTAGCAGAACAGACCGGTGCCACTCTCGAAAAGAATGCAGATATCGGTGCAAAATCAGCATCTGGTTCTGCAGCGATAGATGCAGTAGTCATTTGCCCATGCAGTGGCTCGACTCTAGGCAAGTTAGCATCAGGTATTGGAGACAACCTAGCTACAAGATCTGCCATTGTTGCCATGAAAGAACGGAAAAAACTCATTATCGTACCACGTGAAGCCCCTTACGCAACAGTTCACCTAGAAAACATGGCCAAATTGTCTGCTTGGGGAGTGATTGTGATGCCAGCATCACCTGGGTTCTACAATCTTCCAAAAACAATGGATGATTTAATCGACTTCGTAGTCGCACGAATACTCGACCACCTAGGCAGAGATAACAATCTGACCAAGAGATGGACGGGGGATGAGCTTCCATGACTGAACAAGAAATAATCTCTGCAGAAGTAGTGGAGGATTGGACTGAAGCGAGTAATCGGCGCAGTGCTATTGAATTGCTGCAAAGTAAAAGCGTCATGGCCAGCATACTCTTAGTTCTGCTAATAACTTCAACAGTTCTTTACATATTCCTCGAAGAAGAAAAGGTCGACTATGGCGCATCAATGGAGTTTGAACAAGACAGAGCGAGGTCGTACGCAGAAGAACTTGTAGCACTTGGCCACCCTGATTGGAAGGGGCGTATGAGTGGTTCTGTTGAAGAGCAGGCTACTGCTGAATACATCGGAAACCTTTTCGAAGAATTGGGGTATCAATCTACACTCCACACCTACGAAGTACCAATGCACAGCATAAACAGCGAGCCAAGCTTGAGGGTTTGTGAACCAGGCGCTGTAGGTACCTTTGTAGCCCCTTGTTCCCCAGCAGACGCAGGGCAACAAATTACAACATTCAATCACAGAAGCGATTACGTAATCCAAGGATTCTCAGGAGAGTCTTCGATAATGTTTGGACAAAACATCGAGGTTATTCACTTAGGGAATGGATCTGATGATGCTCTATGGGCATCAGCTGCTGGGAAAATAGGTTATGTCGAAGGAGGCGGTTCTAAGATGGGAAATACATTCATCATGACGAGCGCTATAGAAAATGACCTATCGGCCGTAATTAGAGTAAACAAAGACTACAATTGCGGCAAGATCGAAGGTAACGACTGCGTACCTATATTCAAAGGAACAAATTACGATGCAATCGCTTCTGCAAATGGCGGTTCTGCACCTTCGCAACTTGCCTTCATTGCAATGAGTAAAGAAGCCGGTGAAATACTAGAATCTGTGGTAATCAACGGCAGCGGAAGAATTGAGATGATTATCGATGTCACTAATGACCAGGAATTGACGATAAGAGTGCCTTGTGGAACATTCTACGGCAAGAATGACGACTTGTTGATAGTAGGAGGGCATCATGATACTGTCTACCACGGGGCTGGGGCAGTAGATGATACATCAGGAACAGCATCTGTATTAGAGATGGCAACTATGTTCTCAGAATATATCGCCGAGAACGGAATCCCAGACCGAACAATACGATTCTGCACATGGGGTGGAGAGGAAGAAGGACTATGGGGATCTACCGCATATGTTGCAGAGATGAATACCGAACTTGCAGACAACCTCCGCCTGTACGTTAATTTAGACATGAACCATGTAGACATAGACCAATCCAGAGCAGATTCGGTTACATTGTTCACAAACCATCCTGAAGATTACGGCCACATTGAATCCTTGACCGAGGAATACAAAGAGGCGAATCCAGAGATGGCTGAAAAATATACAATCAATCTAGGGCTTTACGACGGCGACAAGGGTGACAAGGATGGCATGCCATGCAATTCCGACCATTGCCCGTTCGTGTATGATTTAGATGGTGGAGACACTATTGGTAGGGCAGCAGTATGCTATGGAAGTGGGTCTTGGGAATACCACACATATCTCGATGACATGTCAAGGTTCAACGAAGAAAGTCTTGGAATCTCAGTAACAATTTATGGAAACTATGTCAAGTACCTCGCATGGAATGCGGACGCTTGAGGTGATTAAATGGTAAAACCAAGTGCACATGCCAGCCACATTCTAGTCAAGAGTAAGGGCGAAGCAACACAGTTAGCTAACAATATCAAGAAATTCAAGGACTTTCAAAAAACTGCTAGAAAGAAGTCAGATTGCCCATCAAGTCAGAAAGGCGGAGATCTTGGCTGGTTCAGAAAAGGGCAGATGGTTCCTGAATTCGATGAGGTGGTATGGACACTACCTCTGAAAACCGTATCGGAACCAATCAAAACCCAATTCGGATATCACCTAATTTGGGTACATGAGCGCGAGGAATGACAATGGTCACTCGAATTGGACTGGAATCTTACGAAGTCATGGCGTGCCATGGCGCCTATGATTTTGAGAGGGAAAAGAAGCAACCATTCGTGATTTCAATATGGGCGACACTCGCATCAGACGTAGAAGAAGATAATCTAGAATTGACATTGAATTACGCTGACTTACAGGCTGCTGTGGACAATGAAATTGTTAATTCACAACCTGTCAAACTAATGGAAACTCTTTGCAAGAAGTTAATTCATAATATCAGTGAAAACCAACTTGTTGAATCCATTTCGATTAGAATGGAAAAACCAGATGCCCCATTCCCACATCCAGGTGGACTGGCGGTTGTCGAACAAGAATGGACGAGGGTTTGAAGGGCTTAATCGGCACAGCCCCATTCATGACGACCCCTTCGCGAGTCTTCGTACCCTCGGTTACTGAGGAAGATGGAGGTGCCATAGGGCTAGGAGTATTCTCTACCGAAGAGATTGCTTGGAAAGTCCTCAGAAGATTCCTACAAAAGTCGCACCTGATGTCTCTCAACAGATCAGATTTGGTAGTTTGGGACGTGGACCAAGTTGGCGAACAAGGCATGACCGTATTATCGAGCATGCATTGCAGAGATTGCCCAGTTTGCAAAAGGAGAACTTTCTGGATGGATTTAGATTCATTTTCTGCTATGTGTACAGGTCAAGCTTGTGAAGCATGGATTGAAGAGTCAACAATTGAACCTGGTAAAATAGACCTCGGTTGGCCGCCAACAAGATTCCTCAAACAAGCAGATTCACTCAAAGATGCACTTAGTGACCTAAATGAAATTGGAGCGCAACTAGAAGCAGCAGGAAATACACCAGATAGTGCATTCACATCGATTCCAGAGGAGTAATACCCAAACCAATCATTCCATTTCGAAGTAATTCTCTAGTCTTTTCACTTACTGCAAAATTGAATTCATTTACAATACCATCTGTGATTACATGGCAATCACGATAAAAGGCATTGTAAGTTGTTGCTAACTCGAGTAAGTGGAAAGCGAAAATATGCGGTTTGTTATCTTTCACTGAATGACTCAACTTGTCCACATGACAGGCCATTACACGCAACAATTCGTGCATTGCAGGAGGTATTTCCCCTGTGGATTCCATATCTGGACTTCGCCCGACACGCTTTGCAATAGAGCATGCCCTTGTATGTGAATACATGATGAATGGAGCGCTTTCGCCTTCGAAAGATAATGCCTCTTCCCAACGGAAAGTGAAGCCTTTGTCAGGACTTACCTTTGTAATGTTAAATCGAACTGCTGAAACACCAACAGCTTCTGCAATCGTATCGACCAATTCAGAGTCAAGGTCACCTCTCAATTCCCTTACAACGGATGCCGCCTGCGCTTTTGCTTCCTCAAGCAAGTCATCCATGAAAACTACGTTTCCTCTCCTGGTACTCATCTTTCCTTCTGGAAGTTTGATGAACGCATAGAACATTACTTCTGGAACTTTTTCACCCAACTCTTGCAAAGTCATTCCAACTTGCTTTGCTTGTAATTTATGATCTTCACCAAGTACGTTAACTAACTCTTCACATTGTTGCCATTTCCACATGTGGTAGGCAATATCTCTAGTAGCATACAAGGAAGACCCGTCGCCCCTTCGATAGAAGAACTCAGTCTTGCCTTTCAATCCTCTTTGGCCCAGATCCAAGAAATGTGCACCATTATCTGCAGTACCATGGATTTCTAAATTCTCTAGCCTTTCCATCAAAGATGAGACTGAACCATCGACAACAAATTTAGATTCTTTAGTAAATGTATCAAAATCAATTCCTAACCTAGAAAGCGTTTCCAACATTCCATCTAGTACGGGCTTGTAAGCCTGTTCGAATTTATCCAATACCGAATCGTCACCATGTTCCGATGCATGAACTAACTTTCCAATCTCTTCTTCAATCGACTCATCGCCTTCTGAGCGCAATTGCTGAGCCGCTTGGTACCAACGAACGGTTTCGTGGTCAGACTTACCTTCCCAGCGTGGGTTCACTCCATCTTTGCCTTCTAAGATTTTATCGACATCTTCACTGGTTAGATTATCTAATGCCCAAGCCATGACACCGACTTGTTTGCCCATGTCATCAACATAGTACTCAGCCCTTACAGTATTTCCATACAATCGATTTAGTCGAACCAAAGTATCTCCAAGAATCGCATTTCTTGCTCTTCCCACATGGAATGGACCGTTCGGGTTCGCACTGGTGTGTTCGATAAGGACATTCTTCTTTCCTGGCATCTCAGAGTCTTTCAGAACAATAGAGGCCAACCAATCTGACCTTGCTTTGAAATTCAAATATCCTCCTGCTGCGGCTACATCAAAATTACCAGACAATGAACTAGATAATTCACTAGCTATTTCTGCAGGGTTCCTACCAAGTTGTTTAGCAAAAGGAAAGCATGGTAAGGATAAGTCGCCTTGGTCTTTCTCACGGCTCGTACCTAGTGCTTTCTTCCAGAAGTCACCTTCGACCCCTATTTCAGAAAGTGCTGACTCTAATGAAGGCTCGATTAACTGACGAAGGATATCCATTAGATCACATCATTGAGTAACGAAGTATAGCAGCTAGACCGCCGAAACCAGAATTGAGTTGCGCACCTTCTTCAGTGTCTATCGAAATAAACTTGACATCGGCTCGACCTTTTGCGGCTAACAATGAGAATTCATCAATCAGGGATACAGAACTGATTTCGTTCAAGTCATCTCCATCAGCCTTACATTTTGGACACGGAGGCAGGGCCTCCATACGACCGACACTAGTAGTCCATTCATTCGAACAAGACTTACACCCGATAGATACGACATTCTTCCTCATACCTTCACTGATTAGAAGTTTAGCAACTGCACCCTGTTCAAGTGCCTGCCTGATCATGACTTCACCGTAAGTCGCCTTAGGTTGCTGCTTAACCAGTTCTTCAAGGAACTCGGTAACCAATTTTCTCTCTGCGTCAAGTTCGATTTCACCCATCAAACCTCCAGCATTATCAACTAATTCACGTACTCCGCTTTCGTTAGAATAACCTACATCGAAAGTAGTTTTAGCAATCTTCTTCGCAATCTCGTGGTGGAAATAATCATTCTTCACAACGAAATCTTTTGTCGCACCTGGCCCGCCAATAATGATTGCTTGGATATTTTCAAGTTCCGGTAACCAGTATGAGCATGCATGTTCAGTAGCACGTTTGAAGAAATTATGTGCTGCCTCTTCAATCAATCTCTCGAAACGTTGGGCAGACTGACCTCCTTGTCGGTGCTTGCCCATGATATTGGAGACTAGGAACTCCTGAACATGGATTCTCTTTCCACTAGCAATACCGTATGCTGCTTCAGCCCTATCGATAACGAATAATCCGTATGATTTCTTATCGATTAGCATATCTTCCAATTGTGTAAGTTCGAATTTAGAATCACAACGATATCGGAATGAAAGTAATGGTTGAGGTGGATCGTCAACAATAACAGTGATATGACGAGTTTTATTGTTGCCAACGATGATTGCACCCGTGAATAATGCAATTCCTCTTTCACCTGCACTGCGGTATTTTGAAAGCAAAGAAATCGCAGACTCAATAGCGCCCTGAACATTCTTTTTGGTAGACTTAGATTTGATGTTAGCAGCCTGCCCGTGCTCGTTCTGTAACATCTGACGAGCATCGGATACTTGTCTATCATGAGGAATAATAACTGTCACCAATTCAGTACCTGAACCCTTCATTTCTCGAAGATCTTCAAGCGCTAATTTCAGCTTAAGTCGGCGAGTTGCCTGTTCTGCGTCATCACTCATACAGGTCTCCCCCAGCCCTAAGGGCTGAGCCGGGGACTTTCAAGCCTTCTGAGAAGGAAGCATCATCAAGGGTCGACATTTACGATGCATGATGACGACCCATATTGTCGCACTCGGGGGCTCTCTTCTAAGGCCAGAAGAGGCTGAACAGAGGTCGCAATGGTTCGGTCAACTTCGCCAATTAGCTGTCCATTTGGAGGGTAACGGGAGGAAGTTAGGAATTGTCGTTGGAGGCGGACTCCCTGCAAGGGAAGGAATAACATTAGCAAGAGCATCTACCTCCGACTCCTATAGACTGGATACCGTCGGCATTGCTGCGACTAGATTAAACGCAACTATTCTTCAACAGTCTCTACTTGACATTGGGTGCAATGTTTGCCCGATAATCCCTACGACAACTCATGATGCTGCAGAATTGCTGAATGAGCATAACTTTGTGATAATGGGAGGCACAACTCCTGGACATACTACAGATGCTGTTGCTGTTGCCCTAGCCAGAGACTCAGGGGCACCTCACTGCATCATTGCAACCAACGTTTCACACGTACATGATAGCGACCCTCGAACAGATAGTAATGCAAAGGCTATCGAGGAATTAACTCTGCACGAACTAGCTGAAATTACTGGCACTGAACCTCTTCAGCCAGGAGAGTCTGCTGCCGTGGACCCGGTTGCTGTCATGTGGGCTATTGAATCGAGTATGAGATTAGCCGTCCTAGATGGGAGAGACCTTAGCATCCTAGAAGATGCAATAGAAGGAAAACCATTCGTTGGGACATTGATTAAAGTAGAGTGATTACCATGGTAGATGCAAAATCAATTAAGGATAAAGTGAGCAAGAAAATCAATAACGCTAGATCAAAAATGGGTACACAATTACCTGCTCACAAACATTGCAGAATGTGTGGAATAGATATCAAGGCAACTTCAGAGGACAGGGTTTGCAAATCTGCTGAATGCGCTGCTGCATTAGATAAGCGAGGAAGAAACGATAGAATGATGAGAGTTATGTTCTTCGTATTTGTGTTAATCTTCTTCGCACCAATACTTCTGAGTGCAATGGGCTTTGTAGGTTAACTTTGCCTGTGCCATCCATCTGGAAGTGACATTGGATCATCAGCCATATTGGCTTTACATCTCCTGACCATTTCCAATCGTAGTGCAGTTACACCAACGCCCTCTTGTGCAGAAATTGTCACACACCCTTCCTCATCGATAAGTACAGGAAGATTAGGCTCACCTTCTCCATCCCATTCTGATTCAAGTTGCTCGACCATTCCCCAGTTTTCAGGAAGTGGCTCCATCAAATCTGCTTTTGATACGACAACAATAATGTCAATCTCGGGAAGTAATGCTTTTACCTCATCCAATAAATTGTTCTGATCTTCGACACTAGTACCACATTTCTCAGAAATATCCATCAAGAAAATACAGAGACTCCCAACATGCTGAATTGCTGCAATTGCCTGAAGTTCAATCGCATTGCGATCATCCATTGGCCTGTCCAATAACCCAGGAGTATCGACCATCTGGTGAGGAACTCTACGGTGTTTGAAGTGACCTACGTGCAACTGCTTGGTAGTGAACGGGTAATGGTTTACTTCCATATTACCGCTAGATAGGGTAGAAATGAATGCGCTCTTTCCAACATTTGGGGCGCCGCAAACAACTATTGTTGGACAGACCTGATCGATAACTGGTAACTTGCGCAATACTAGTCTGCTCTCATGTAACCACTCGAGTGATGGACCTAATCTTCTCATGATACTAGACAAACGTCCGTATGCCTCCTTACGAGCATCGTGCATTACCTCAAATCTAGCACTTCGAATAATCTTAGCAGAATTTTGTTTTGCAATTTTACGCATCTGCCTAGCGCCCCAACCCAGCATCGAAAGATGGTGACGATAATCATCGCACCCAACGCATGCATCAACCATTGCTTTGTCAAACAATGGCATTCGGTCAAGGCTAGGCCATGACTTCTCAGTATCTTCCAAATATTGCGACATTACATCCGCGGATGTTTGGACCATACGTGTTAGCTGTTTACGTACACGGAATACCTTTACTGGGTCATCAACCCTGTCTGCAGCCTTCTTGGCCCTGCTAAAGCCCTTGTCAAGCACTTCGTCTTCGGTTAGGACGGTGATTAAATCGCGCCATACTACCTTCATCGTTATGCCTCCTGTTTGAGCGGGGTCGACTCCTATTCTTCAATTCGTAGGTTGATTCTGCGAGCGTCAGTGCTTAGAAGGAGGAGCCCCGACACACCAACATGTCGGACTTACCAGATTGGGCCAAGAGCATGTGGGAAGAATTAGGATCACCGGATTTGGGTGAAGTTGAAAGCGTCCATACAGGAGATTTGATGGAGAGAAGGCATGGTCTCCGAAAGGACGACCTAGTCGAGATTCAACTGGATGCAAGGTCACTTAGAGAAGGTGATGACACATGGGTAAGAGGAAGGCTTCTATCCTCTGGAAAATCGTCCATCGAGTTGCTAACCACTGACCGCGAGCACATATATTTGGCTCGAGAAGTAATAGTAAAAGTTGTACTAATCGCTCACCTCCGCCCTGCTTATATCGATGACAAGGAATTACTAGAATTCGAACGTGCGGATCAAAAGAGAAGATCCAACCTTCACGAAAAGGTCGAGAAGAAAACCAAGGGCAATGATGATTCTCACCTTTGGGGATGATTATTTGCAATGGTTGGTTGTTAATGACCACCACCTGGAGAAGTCCTTTGATTTCGATGACTTTGCTCAAGCTTTGGAATTCGCCAACATAGTAGGAGATATTTGCGAGGCGCAAGACCATCATGCAGAACTTACCCTTTCTTGGGGTAATGTAACTATCAAAACATGGAGTCATGATGTCCAAGGAATTACCAGTAGAGATTACGAATTGGCTAAAGCAATTGATGAGGTGACGAATAATGGACCCTAAAGGCCGTGACGTTCCCGGCTATAGAATGCATGCCTTCGTGTGCGGCCATACTCGCCCAGAAGGATCGACCAGGGGATGCTGTAGCGAAAAAAACTCGCTTGAATTGATGAGGAAATTCAAACTCGATACAAAGTCGAGAGGCATTGATGATGTTAGAGTGCAAAAATCCGGCTGCTTGGATTTCTGTGAAAATGGTCCAACTTGTGTAATCTATCCGAATGGAGATTGGTTCAAAATTACCGAAGAGTCAATCCCGAAACTAGTTGAGTTCCTAGAAGGCGGCCGTCTGCCAACCGAATTCTTGCTAGACATCACAGTTTGACTGGCCTGGTAGCACCGCATGCTTGACACTTCAGCAGAGTAGTTCTATCTTGTTTGATGAAGTTAGTATCTGGAGCATTACATTGTCCACACTTGATGTACGTGTTTACATAATTGACAATTGTCTTTTTGATTCTCTTAGGAGGAATTCGTCCTTTGAACCGAACACGAGGTCCGTCTCTTGAACCAGCTGTACCAAGTTCATTCAGCATGAACTGGTAAACGTGGTTTTGATCTCTCTCCATATGGTTTACAACTTCTGTGAAGTTACGGAAAATTGTGTTGGAACCTTCGATCATAATCTGGGGGTCTGGCAAAGTCCAACGTGCTCGATTGGAAATCTCTTCCGGGATATTTGACCTGGCGCGGTCAAGCAAAGACTCGTATTCGAAGTCCGACATCAGACCCTTCGCCGAGTCCGCTCCATTTGAGGGTTTCCGCCCCCATCGCCTTCTGCGCAACGATGGTTTGATGTCTGAGGGACTACCCGAATACCTTCATGGAGACTGGAAAGAGCATCGAAGAGTTGCGTGTAATGGTTGGAAATCTTCGCAAAGAAGGACTCAATTCGCAACAAATTGCAGATGAAATGTCATTATCACAAGACACAATTGCATGGCTACTAGCCGGCAGTACTGCTGGAGAAAAACCACAGGACGTAAGTATCGGATGGAGAACAATTGGAGTAAGGCCACAGCGCATTGCAGCAATAGGTGCGATCATGGCAGATGTTGTCGCCGAAGAATGCGGAGACAGTATTGACACAATTGTTGGTATTTCGATTAATGGAGTTCTTTTCGCGAATGAAGTTGCCAGTCAATTAGGATGCGAGGTTGCAATCCATCGAAATGTAGATGGCGCACCAGGCAAAGGTTCACTTTCCAACAAGTATGGACAAGTTGCAGGAAAGAGAATTGTAATTGTTGATGACGTATTATCTACTGGAGTTACAATGTCAAGAACCATTGAATCAATGCGAGAGGCTGGAGCAGAAGTTTCTCTATGTACAGTGTTGGTTAACAAAACCGTACGCAATGAAATCGACGAAGTTCCACTTCGTGGAATCATCAGAGTAGCAGTTGTTTGAGGTGAATTGCGATGCATTGGGCTGATTTTGCCGCACAGACTCTGTCTAAGAGAGGAGATAAACACATTATCGCTTCAGGTATTACTCCGAGCGGAGAATTCCACATTGGACACTTGCGAGAAATCCTGACAGGAGACATGGTCACTAGAGCTTGCAGAGATGCAGGACTCGATGCAGAATCTGTATTTATCGTGGATTCAGCAGACCCCCTTCGGAAAGTGTATCCGTTCCTATCTGATGAATACCAGAAATACATTGGTTGCCCATTAGCAACCATACCTGCACCTGATGAAAATGGACGCCCGGGAAATGATGGTCGGAGTTATGCTCAGCATTTCTTAGAGCCATTTTTGGCTGCATTGGAACAAATAGATGTCAAACCGAGAATCATCGATAATTACACATCATATGCAGAAGGAAAGTTCGCAGAGAAATCCCGTATTGCTTGTGAAAAAGCAGATGAAATCCGTGAAATCATCGAGAGAGTTAGCAGTAGAGAACTGGCACCTGATTGGTTCCCATTCAACCCTTATGGTCACAATGGTAGTCTCGACGGAGTTACTGTCACAGGCTATGAGTGGCCGTATGTCTATTGGGAACAGGATGGAGAGCCTGGTAAATCGGACCTCAATAAAGCCGAAGGAAAACTGCCATGGAGAGTCGACTGGCCAGCCAAATGGGGATGGGTTGGAGTTACTTGCGAACCATTCGGTAAAGACCACGGCGCAGCAGGAGGATCATATGCAACTGGAATTGAAATCTCCAAACTATTCGGAGACGAGCCTCCTAATCCATTGGTCTACGAATGGATTTCACTGAAAGGCCAAGGAGCCATGTCATCTTCAACAGGCAATACGATTGGGCCACTAGAGGCTTTAGATTTGGTTCCTCCAGAGATTCTGAGATATCTAATAGCATCAACTAAGCCAAAGAAGGCCATTACATTCGATGCTGGCATGTCTCTAGTAGAACTAGCAGATGAGTACGAAAGGATGGCTGCAAGAGACATCGTTGCCGAACTGAATGATGAGGGGCTTTCCCGTCGTCAAAAGGTAGCTGTTGAAGATGCAGAAGGGGCACTACGAATGAGTTTGATAGGAGATGCAAAGAAATCAAACATCACATTCCGACACTTGTCAATGCTGGCTCAAGTAAAGACAGATGAGGAAATCATCCAGACCGTTGGTGCAGGAGTTACTGACAGATTATCGCGAATGCAAAACTGGATCAATGGTCCACACTTCCCTGATGAACTGAAGATAAGTGTCTTAGACGAACCTGCAGAAGGATTAGATTCGACTATTGCAAGCGTATTACACGCCAAAATTAGTGGATGTGACTGGGATGCTAAATCTATTGGTGAAGCGATTTCTTCTGCATTCAGAGAGTCAGAAATCAATACTAAAATGGGGTACAGGACATTGTACCAAGCTATTTTGGGCGTAGAGAAAGGACCAAGATTAGCACCGATAATGGCGGAATTAGATAGAAGTCATGTCCTAAAATTACTCGGCTGAACTCTTACCAGCAAGAATTCGCAGAATAATGCAGATATTCACCGTTCCATTGAAAGGGGCAAAGGGGTTATGGCGCGACATGGGCGGAGTTTATTGTCCCAGTTGTGAGGCTGGAGTCGAACCTGCGTCGAAGTTTTGCCTATCCTGTGGCAATGACCTAACTGTACGTGGCCCAATAACTGCGACAGGCCATGACCTAAACCAACTAAAGGACGTCATAAGGACTCGCGATGACCTATCAATGGCAGAGAAGTTCGACATGATTGCGAAGGTAGAAGACGGAGCAAACCCGATTCTACTTGGCATAGCAGCCCCTGCTGATGGTGACGATTCGGTTGAAGATTTGGAAGATGATGAATCCAAAGAAACTGTTAGTAATATTTTCGCAGATTACCAATTTGGTGAATCTGCTGCTGCATCCGCAGCAGTAAGAGCAACTGTTAGAGGAACTGACGGATGGGTTTTGGTTCAGAAAGGAACCCTAGATCTGTCTGAAGGTCTTTTCAGAGATGCCATGAACATGGGAATGGAAGCAAGTACTCACATTCACGATGTATCAAGTGGAGAACACGAGGGTATTGACCCCGAAGCTATGCGCTCAATACCTGTTCTTAAACCACCTAAGCGTTCGTTCTGCCCTAAGTGTGGCTCGGACATTCATGCAAACACTATGCACCAGTGGAAGAAATGGAGAGACTCATCAGGAGATGTTGTTTCTATGCAATTAGAAGCAAGTATGGAAACTGCTCTAATTCAAGTTGCTTCACACTATCTCACTGTTATTGAGAAGATGAAAGATGACGCAAACACTGTCGATGAGAAGGCTTTGATTAAGAAACTTGAGAAGCAAGTCCGCAAAGAGATGGAGAAAGAATTTGAAGGTAGAAGTGTCGCTTCAAAGGACAGTTCTTCAAAGGACCAAAAGAAGACTGCAGTCAAAGAAACAAAGAAGAGTACTCCTAAGAAAACTAATGCTACAACTCCTAAGAAAAAGGCAGGCGGCCTATTCGGTGCCAAGAGGCCTAAGAAAACATTCGAAGGTGACCCATCAGACAAGGCAGATTGGTTCCTAGCAGAGGCGCTAGATACAGTCTACGACCCTCATGGAACGGGTAAATCAGTCAAACCAAAGACAATATTAGCAAGGTCTTCAGAAGGTAACGTTCGTGTTCAAGACGTAGTCAGAGTGTATGACTCCGAAGGCAAGGATGGAATTAGCGAACTAGCTTGGACAAGCCCACTTACTCAATATATCATCGAAGCGTACGATGCTTGTTGATCAATAGTTGACTTTCAATCTCATCGGTTGAACATCTACTTCTCTCAGAGCATTGATTGCTGAGACTTCCATCTTAGCACCAGACATAGTAGTAACGAATGGTATGTTCATCTCAACTGCTAGACGTCGCATCATGTTCCCATCTCGTACAGCACCGCCTGAAACTGTAGGGACATTAACGATGAAGGACACCTTTCCAGTCCGCATCAAATCAAGAGCATCAGGGTGCTTCCTATCTGTTATCCTATAGACCGTTTCCACATCTATACCATTAGATCTTATTACGTCTGCAGTACCAGGCGTTGCATAAATCGTGAATCCCATAGATTGGAGGCTTGCTGCAATCGGAACAAGTTGTTCTTTGTCCCCATCTCGAACAGTAAGATAGGCGCCACCATCTGTAGCAACCGGTATTTCAGTAGCCAGTCTTGCTTTCAGGTATGCAACATCTGCTCTAAGGTCCGACCCATATACTTCCCCAGTGGATTTCATCTCAGGACCAGGCGCTGGATCTAATCCTTGTAATTTGATGAAGGGGAATACTGGTGCTTTGACGGCAACATGCCCAGATGTTGGAACTGGAATTTGTTGATCTCGTAATTTGATACCCAGTGTAACCCTGGCCGCTATTCTAGCCATAGGAACTCCAGTAGCTTTTGCGACGAAAGGTACAGTTCTGCTACTTCTTGGATTTACTTCCAAACAGTAGAGTTCGTCCCCTTGTATAGCGAATTGAATATTGAAGCATCCGAAGATATTGAGACCAAGACCGATTTTCTTAGTCTGCTCTCTAACTCTCACTAACATCTCTTCGCTAATGTTCTGAGTAGGGATAAAGCAAGTAGAATCGCCAGAATGTATTCCTGCTTCTTCGAGGTGTTCCATAATAGCTCCGATTAGTACTTGCTCACCATCTGCTGCTGCATCTACATCCAGTTCAATGGCATGTCCAAGATACTCATCTACTAGCAAGGGTTTGTCGGGAGCAAGATATGCTTCGTTAAGATAAGCCTCAAGTTGCTTTTCATTGGCCAGTATCTCCATCCCTCTACCACCCAATACATATGATGGTCTAATCAAAACAGGGAATCCTATTTTCTCAACTGCATTTCTTACGTCATCAGCACTAGTACCAGTGGCTCCACGAGGCATTTGAAGCCCAATACGTTCAGCGAATTCTTCAAAGCGCTCCCTATCACTAGCCTCATCTATAGCGTCACAGGAAGTTCCTAGTATGTCTAATTCAATTTTCAGAGAAGGCATTCTCTGTTCGAGAGGAAGAGCCAAATTGATTGCAGTTTGTCCTCCGAATTGAAGTAGAATACCGTGTGCATTCTCCCTAAGCAATACTTCTGTGACACACTCTAGAGTTAGTGGTTCGAAGTATAAACGATCTGATGTGTCGAAGTCTGTAGAAACTGTTTCTGGATTGTTGTTCATCAGGACGGCATCCATACCAGCCTCTCTGATAGCCTTAACCGCATGGACACAGCCATAGTCGAATTCAATTCCTTGTCCAATTCTAATAGGTCCTGAACCAATTACAATTTGGCGTTTCTTGACACGTTCTGCCAAACCCGGCAACACATCAATTCTATTGTCTCCTTTTGGTTCATAAGTCGAATAGTAGTAAGGAGTTTTAGCTGCAAATTCGGCTGCGCATGAATCGACCATTCGATAGATTGGGTGGATGGAATGGGCGTGACGAACCTTCATCACGGCTTCTTCACTTCTGCTTGGCGCAATGCCCTTCAAACCTGCAGCAGGGAATCCACAAAGTGCATCTGCAATGTGAGCATCACTAAATCCATGACTTTTCCATTTGCGTAAATCTTCAGGAGAAACATTGCTAGGAGTACAACCTACGGCAACAATCTGATTCTCCATATCCGCAATCCGTTGGAAACCATACAAGAACCACCTGGTAATTCTGGTTATTTCATGGACACGTTCGATGCTCCAACCTCTTCTGAATGCTTCAATAACAGCCCCCATACGGCGATCTGTGGCTATTCTAAGCCAATCTACGAGTATATTATCCGGTAATTGCTCATGAGCCCTCTGAGCCATACCTTCTCCTTCTGACTCATCAGCACGTGTCAGTGGTTTGGGGTAGTGCAAACCTTGTTCCAAGGAGGCCCATGCCTTCAGGAATGCTTCTTCAAAACATCTTCCAATGGCCATTACTTCACCAGTAGACTTCATCGATGTTCCAAGTGTTCTGTCTGCTGTTCTGAATTTATCGAACGGCCATCGAGGAATTTTAACTACGCAATAATCCAATGTAGGTTCGAATGCAGCAGTTGTTCCTTCTCCAGTGATAGGATTGGGTAATTCATCCAAAGTGTAACCAACTGCAATTTTGGCAGCCATTCTAGCAATTGGGTAACCAGTAGCCTTTGATGCAAGGGCAGACGACCTAGAAACACGAGGGTTTACTTCGATAACTCTCACTTCACCTGTCGATTGGTTAACTGCAAATTGAACATTACATCCGCCCTTAATATTCAATTTTCTAATCAATGATAATGACATATCTCGCAGTTGCATATGGTCTCTGTCTGAAAGAGATTGAACAGGAGCAACGACTGTTGATTCGCCTGTATGAACACCCATAGGGTCAATATTTTCCATTGTGCAAACAATAGTTGCATTATCTGCAGTATCACGCATTACCTCATACTCGTATTCTTGCCATCCAAGAATACTTTCTTCGATCAAAACCTGCCCAATCCTACTATTTCTCAGCCCAAGTGATGCGATTTCTACTAACTCACCAGTATTCCAAGCGGTTCCTCCGCCAAGACCACCCAAAGTGAATGCGGGGCGAATTAGAATTGGCCAACTACCAATTTCCTTAGCAGCAGTCAGAACATCATCCATAGAATTACACGCTATGGCATTAGATATTGGTAAATCAATCTCAAGGCAGACTTTGTTGAACAAATCTCTATCTTCAGCTTTGTCGATAGCATCCAAATCTGAGCCGATTAGTTCTACCCCAAGTTCATCCAAAACACCAGCGTGCGCCAACTCACTGGCTATATTCAGAGCAGTTTGCCCACCCATTCCTGCAAGTAAGGCATCCGGCTTCTCTATCTCTAGGATTCGCTTGATAGTATCCGGAAGTAACGGTTCGATGTACACTTTGTCCGCCATCTCTGGGTCGTTCTGAATCGTAGCAGGATTTGAATTTACCAAGATCACCTTGTAACCATCTTCTCTCAAAGCCTGTACTGCTTGCGAACCCGAGAAATCGAACTCTGCTGCTTGCCCGATTTTAATAGGTCCAGAACCTAAGACTAGAATCGTTTCCAAGTCTTCTCTTCTCGGCATCAATTGACACCCCCGTAGTGTGAATCAACCATTTCTCTAAATCGAGCAAATAGTGGATAAGCATCATGTGGACCAGGAGCCGCTTCTGGGTGGAACTGAACAGTAAATACAGACTTGTCAACCAAGTCTAATCCCTCAACTGTACGGTCATTTGCATTCACAAAGCGAACCTTTGGTTTAGCGCCATGTTGATTCTCACCCTTTGGGGAACAAGCCCCTGAAGGGTGTGCTGCTAGCATACCCGCTTCAGGGTCAGCAACTGCAAAACCATGATTCTGACTAGTAATCCAAACACGTCCGGATTCTAAATCAACACATGGTTGGTTCGCACCTCTATGACCATAGCGCATCTTGTAAGTTTGAAGTCCGCTTGCTAAACCAAGCAATTGATGGCCTAAGCAAATCCCCATCACTGGAATATCTGCCTTGACAGCCTCTGCAAGAGTATTACGTGCCATTGTGGCCTTACCTGGGTGGGCCGGATCACCAGGCCCATTCGAGCAAAACAAAGCAACGATGCCATATGACTGCGCTTCTACAAATGTGGTACTAGGAGGGCACCATACAACTTCGAAGTGGCAGCATAAGCTTCGCAATATATTGTATTTGATTCCACAATCAATTGCTGCAATTCGTGGCAATGGATTTCCTAATTTATCTCGCGCCCCCTCGTTGACAATCACTGGCTCACTAATCGAAACTTGGTCTACTAAATCTTCTAATTCAGGAGATTTTAGGCCATCTAGATGCTTCTTTAGCAGGTTCTCGTCTTCAATTGGACCAAATACGCACAGAACACAGCCATGTTCCCTGACTCTCCTTGTGATTGCTCTAGTATCTACTTCTTCGATACCAGGCACATCATGGAAGGCCAAGAAATCGCCTACGCTGGCGATTGAATCTCTGTGATCAGGGTTTTTCATAGCGTGTCGGACAACAACACCTCGAGGCCAAACTCCTGCTGATTCACTAGTACCATGGTGAATCCCATAGTTGCCGATTAGTGGGTAGGTGAAGGTTAGTACTTGCCCAGCAAATGAGGGGTCTGTCAATGACTCTTGGTATCCAGTCATCCCAGTAGTGAATACCAACTCTCCTTCTCCCCATCTTCTTGCACCGAATAACTTGCCAGTAAAACGGCTACCATCGGCCAACAATAGCACACCTTCACCAGACGCATTTTGTGGAATCTGAGAGCCAGATGCAATGCCATCTGCAGCATCTGAAAGAAGAACTCGGTCGCCCAGAGAGGTATCACCTTTCTGAGACCACTCACCCGACATCAGAAATGCTCATAGAATAGGGGTCATAATCATTGGCAACGGCCACAATTAACCTTCACAGTAGATTGCAGGGAGATATAATAGTAAACAATAGAGATGTTGCCACCAAGTAAGCAACCTTATACTTAGGAATCATCGTCAGTATTGTCGTGAACTATCTTGCCGCCATTGACTCCTTCAATCACAAGCCGGGCGTCAGGAAATGTCCGCTCACTACCCGATTCTCCAAACCAAGCGTCCATGAATAAAGCAAGGGCCGCAACTTCTGAATGTGGTTGGTTCCCTACCGCTACATTATACTGACAAAATTTGTACACATCCCCGGGTACTTTAGCTCCTCCAACGACAATTAGCACTGGCTTATCTCTGCGAATTTTTGGTATTGCTTTCCTGAAAGGCTCCCCGTACATTGTGAGATGTACCGCTACACCGCCATTTTCCACATGCTTCTTTAGGTGACCCAATCCACTAACGTGTTCAGTATCTAGGGACCCTCCAAATCGATCACTTACTGAATTCAGATTATCGAACATCTCTTGATCTTCATCACCTGCCAATAGGAATCCATCTGCCCCAAGGGCTCTGGAAACCAATGCAAGATGAGTAGTGATACGTGGGTCACGACCTTTCCGATAACCCAAACGTAGGACATCAAGTCGCTCGCTCATGATTTATGCGAAGTGGTTTACCGTTTCAAGCCTCGGTATCAGAACCTAGTTCGCCAACTAGGTTTGATTCAGCACTCGATCCTGAAAGTTCCAAATCGGGATAACTCTCCATTAGTTTCTTTACGAAACCAAGTAGCCAAGCATCAATTAGTAACTTGGCTGCAAACAAAACAGTAGTATTCATTATCGCTAATCTTGTTGTTTTCCAGATTGCATCACTTGTTGACATCTCACCGATGAAACCAAGTATCGCAGGTTCAAAGGTGTAAAGAATCGATAATACAAACATGATACCACTAACTAGCCCAGGGAATAATTGTCCACGTTCTCGGCTGATATCGGACAAAAGTGACCCCATGAAAATTAGAACAGGTGCTAGAATTGTAATCGTTAGGAAATCTGGTCCAAAGAAAATTGATTCGAATTTAGGCTCATCTTTGACCTGTAAAACAGTCAACCACCAGAATACTGCATATCCTGCGAAGATTCCACCGACTGTTTTTGCCTTGGTATGAATCATTTCAGCAATAGCTGTTCTGGACGGTGGATTCAATCTAACGATGATACGTTCTGCAGATTCAAGTTGGTCTTCACTTGGGACAGGTAAATTGTCCTCAACCAAGTCCTCATTGATGACATCTACCAGTACGTCATCTTCCGGCATAGGAACACCTGTTACTCCACATCTGATAAAGCCTGCCGCAGACAGGGGCTCCAACATGGCAGTCTCGGAGGGGCGGAGTTGGAGCCGACCTCAGGTAATGGGAATCATCAATTCCACCCCAGATTCATTTCATGCCGCATCAAGGAAAGGCGATCTTGAAAGAGCCTTAGAGATGTACGAAAATGGTGCTGACTGGATAGATATCGGCGGTGAATCGACACGACCAGGAGCCGAAAAAATCTCTATAGAAGAAGAGATTAGACGTACTATACCCCTGGTTGAAAAGGTTTCAAAGTTCTGTAAGGTATCGATTGATACTAGAAACGTAGAGGTCGCTAGATTAGCGATTGATGCTGGTGCAAAAATGATCAACGATGTCAGCGGCCTAAGAGATAAAGCAATGCAAGATTTGGTCATTGAATCTGAATGTCATGTATGTATTATGCACATGCTGGGTGAACCGGGTAATATGCAAGATGACCCGCAATACAACGATGTTGTAGAAGAAGTAAATTCGATGCTAATTTCTAAGGCGAGAGAGTTAGTAGAGAAGGGGCATTCAATGGACAAAATACACTTGGACCCTGGAATCGGATTCGGTAAGGAATTAGACCACAATGTAGCCTTACTAAAATCAAGTTCATCTCTCAAACCATATTCGGTATTGTGGGGAGTTTCTCGCAAATCAATGATTGGAGAAATTTGCAACCAGCCCAGCACTGAAAACAGGCTTTCAGGCAGCTTAGCAGTTGCAGCAAAGGCATTTTACCAAGGCATAGATATTATTCGAGTTCATGATGTTAGAGAACATGTAGATTTATTTTCAGTATTAGAGAAGTTGGAGGAATGATTTTGTTCTTGATTTTTGGCAGCGACCCTATTGCAATCAGGCTTGCAGAATGGATTGGCGCTCGCTCTCGTGTCCGAATAATTGGCCTGGCCGAACAAATGACAGGGATGCCAGATGCGGAAATTGTTGCCCTACCTACTGAAATGGAATTACATGAAATGCCTTTACCAGATGTGACACCTACTGCGATTTTGCTGTTAGAAGAGATCATTTGCGATGATGACCCTGTGCAAGAGTTACGAAATCATTGGCCCAATACACCAATTCTTTCAACATTAGAAATTGATGGGACAGAACGAATATCGGTCGAAGATTTGACAACATCAGCCATTCAAGATAGACTAAGGTCAATTGATAGAAAACAAGGCACTAGTGAAGTATTACGAAGGCTAAATGTTGAGAACGAAGACAAAGTACTGATTGTTTGCCATGACAATCCAGACCCTGATGCTTTGGCTAGTGCGATGGCAATGAAGCATCTCTGTGAATCATTGAATAAAGAAGTGACAGTAATTCACGGCGGCATGATTGAACATCAACAAAACCGTGCTATGGTCAAGTTACTGGACTTAGAGGTCCGCAAATTAATTCTAGAATGGGAAATTGATGACCTTTTGAAGGAATCTGATTTAGTCATCTGTGTGGACTTTAGTCACCCTGGAGCCAATAATATCCTACCTGAAACGTGTGTTCCTCATATTGTTATAGACCACCATACAAGCGAGACTAGGCCAGCAGGGGATGTAATATTAGTTCGATCTGAATTCGCTGCAACATCATCATTAGTGGCATCAATTTTGATGAACTCTGGTGTTGAAATCAACCGTGAGGTTGCAACAGCACTTGCCTTTGGAATACGAACTGACACCTTAGGTTTCACTAGATCATTCAACGCTGTTGATTTGCGAGCACTTTCTTGGCTAGGAGCCTGGATAGATTGGGATTTAATGAGGTCGTTTGAAAGCCCCCCTCGCTCTCAAGAAGTGCTATCAATTTTCCGTCAAGCACTGAGTGATGCAACTTTAGAGAATGGTTTGATGCTTGCGCCTGTATCACAAATGGCAGATAGGGATGCACTATCCCAAGTTGCAGATTTCTTGCTACCCACAGAAGACGTGGACGTAGTAATATCATACGGAGTTAGAATGTCAAAGGTAATCCTTTCAGCCCGCTCAACCAATGATTCTATTCATATCGGCAAGCTACTTTCTCAAACATTTGAAAAGGGGCGTGCAGGCGGACATAAATCACTAGCAGGCGGCCAAATCCCATTCGACGACATCGATTGTGAGAATGCTGAAGATGCTATGAATACAATTACTGAAATTCTAAAATCTACATTTGGGAGTGAAGAAGAATGAGCGCACCGATTATCGATGTAGACGAAAACCTGAGACTGCTTGGCACTGCACACGTAGCAACAGCATCTGTTGAAGCAGTTAGAGAAAACATCAGAGAATGGAATCCAGATATTGTAGCTGTAGAACTTTGTAAAAGCAGATATGATGCATTAACACAAGATCGTCGACTTGACAAAGAAGGACTGCTGAAAGTTATCAAAGAAGGTAAAGCACCGATGGTCCTACTACAATCATTACTTGCTGCAGAGCAAAGAAAGATGGGCATGGATGAAGGACAGCAGCCAGGTGCAGAATTACTCGCGGCTGTCGAGGCAGCACAAGAAGTAGGGCTAGAAGTAGCCCTAGTTGACAGAGACATTCAGACTACTCTTCGTAGAGCATGGAACAAAATGGGCCTTAGAGAAAAGATGGGTTTGATGTGGGCCTTAATGGCAGATGAGGATTCTGAGGATGAATTAGAATTGGAACAGATGCTAGCAGACAAGGACTTACTTACTTCGCTAATGGAAGAGTTAAGAGAAGTATCTCCGGGGGCAGGAGAAGTCCTAATCGATGAAAGAGACGAATACATTGCTCGTAAGATCTCAGAGGTCCGAGGCAGAGGCAAAGTACTGGCCGTACTAGGAGCAGGTCACCTTGATGGAGTTTCGAAATATCTTTCCGAGGGCATTGAGAAAGATGATTCTCGAATCTCAAGCCTATCTGTAGTTCCCAAAGGTGGCAGACTCTTGAAGTCCATTTCATATGGTATTCCATTGGTTCTACTGGGAATGTTAGGATGGTTTGCTTACAACGGGGATTTGGATTCAATTAAGGAGAATGGAATATACTGGTTCGCTGGAAATTTCATTGGTGCTGCATTATTCTGTATGCTCGCAGGTGGCCATCCAATAGCAATTCTAGTTGCGGCAATAGCATCTCCAATTACATCCCTAAACCCTGCTCTAGCTGCTGGCTGGTTTGCAGGATATGCACAGATGAAAGTTAAGGAGCCGACTGGAGAAGACCTCACTGAGTTCCTTAAACTAGATTCGGCAAAACTATTCTGGACGAACCGTGCTGGAAGAATACTACTCGTTACTGCGCTAACGAACCTAGGTTCAATGGCTGGAGCATGGATCTCCATGGGATTGATTGCATCTGGACTTTAACACTCAACCCTTATCTTAGATAGCAATTAGCCGCTGTCATGAAGACAGCATTAGTTACCGGCGCTAACAGAGGAATTGGACTTGAATTGACCAGACAATTGCTTGGCTCGGGATACAATGTCCATGCTACATACCGCTCAAACAAAGGAGGGCTTGAACAAATTGACAGTGACAATCTTAGCATCTATCAAATGGATGTAAGAGACAAAATACAGATTTCCAATGTAGTTCAGTCAGTTGATAAAATAGATCTTCTAATCAATAATGCTGGAGTTGCAGATGGAAGGTGGCAATCCATTTCAGAGATTGATATGGAACATGCATTAGAAGTTCTCAATGTGAACGCTGTTTCTCCGGTATTAGTTACTCAACAGTCTTTGCCAAAATTGGGAGATGGTTCAAAGGTAGTCATGATGAGTAGTCTGATGGGTTCAATTAGTGATTGTCAGAGTGGACGCTCATATGCTTACAGAGCTTCAAAGACAGCATTGAATATGTTTTCAATGGCCATGAAGAACGAATTTGATGCCAATGGAATCTCGCTTCTAATAATGCATCCAGGATGGGTTGAGACGGACATGGGGGGATCAAATGCTCCACTTTCTACCGAAGAAAGTGTAAGTGGCATCATGCAAAGAATCGAAGAGCAAGACATGTCCATGAGCGGACGATACGTTGAATTCGATGGCTCTCCAATCGAATGGTAGGCATTGCAAAGGGTACCGATGCAACCACTGGTGGTTGGAAGGGCCCCCCTTCCAATTTTTAGTTGAACTTACAATACATTGGTAGACACAGTAGGCAGTGTACTGGGGGCTGAACACCCATTGTACTTCTCCATAATGTCTTGAGGGGTTTGATAGAACCCTTGCGGTTTCATGGAAATGATATGTCGGTTGTCTGTAGCAACCCATTAGAGGCGTTGTGAATTTTTGCTCAAAATTTGAGGGTCTTCTGTTCAGGCCCTTGTGTATCCCGACCAAACTATATGTTGTGGGCCCTAAATTAAGTTCCATGGGGGGCTCTGATTCACCGCCACCCACAATAATCATTGAAGTTGATGTTGAACAAGATACAGGTCTTCAGAACAATCTTCCAAAAAGTTCCAAAGTCAAGATTGAACTATTGGGGGCAATTATTGGTTTGGCATTGTTCATCTTCGGCGTAGTTATGTGGTTAAATGGATTGTATGATGAGGGATTCTGGCTAGCGATTATCGGATTTTTCATTATATTTCTTTTGCCAATCCATTGGGCTGCAAAGAAAGTTTTCTTCGAGAAAATTGTTAATGTGGAAATTGCGAGTAATGAGGTGGATGACAGAACTCAACCAGAAATCAAAAAAACGCATAAATCCATATTTTTGACAGGAATGGTATTGTTAATGTTTGGAGGGATTTTCAATGACGTATTAGACCATGGATATAAGATGAATGAAGGCTTTTTTGTTCCAGTATGTATGGGTTACTTCATGGTGATATTTTCTGGATTATTGGTGAAAAATAATAACTACTTCGAAGAATAATGAAATGGGGAATGAAAATCTTCATTACAATATTTATTCCTGTCATGGTGATATTTTTCGTACTTGATTTGTTGTCAATTGGACCCAGCGAGTATCACTTCTTCTTGTAATATCAAGGGTAGAAGCAGAAAACCGGTTGAATTTTATGAACAATACAAAGGGTCTGTTGGATGCATCAAGTTGCAACCATCAACCAACCAAATCGGATGTGTTGCAAGGGTCTATCCGAAACCCCATCCAACTGAATATGGTAGTTTGATGGGCTTTCAGTGGGTCAGTTTGCTCGCTACCCATCCGAATGGGGGCGTTACATAGGGCCCCCTTCGAATGGAATGTTTTTTCACAAATCATCAAGTCTTGTTTGGGATGGCTTATTGTGTTCTAACATTTTTAATCTTGATCATGAATATTGGATTAGTGTTGAATAACTCAGTTTACCATCAAAACTTCCAGTAGTTTAGGCTCTAATTTTTTTGTTTAGAATACGTGCATCTTCCTAGTTAATAGATTCAATTTATATTTGACTGGCTCTGCTAAATAACAAAAACAGTGGTGGCGCCTTGCGAAATTTTTTTCCCTTATACAACATTCTTGTGATATTGTTACTCTTCTTTTCGGCTATACAATTTTTTGAGTTGGTAATGGATAACAATATCATCTCAAACGAAAAAATGCTATTCATACAATTCAGACTGAAGGTGCTAATGATGTGTGTATTAGCAGTTCTGCAATTATATATCCTTTTTCATCTTCGTAATTTAGTAATCCACTTTCAACATGATTACGTCCCTAAGCCTAGGAAAGCACGCCCCTTTTCGAGAACTAAGCATAATGGCCGCTGGAGAGGGGTAAAAATTTCTGACGACGAATATGATAAATTGATGATTGAATACCGTGCTAAAAAGGAAATAATTAGAGAGTGGCAATCTAAGAATCTAGCCGAACACCCTCGGTTGGAAAAAATGCACTATGGTTCCTTTTTTTGGGTGATGAATGAAAAACATCGAGACGGCTGGAAATACATTCCTGAAGAAGAAGAAGCTGAAGAATACGAAGATAAGTGGCCTATGAAGATATTGGGTTACAAATTCAAGGAATCTCGAACATTCGAGCAAAATCAACTAAGAATTAAAACCCGGTATTATCGCAGATGGATGGTATTGTTTTTCTTGCCGATATTGACTCTCTTTCTGAAATTACAGTACTTTTTTGTTTCTAGTTCATCTATCGACAATTTCTTGTGGGAACTTGAGATCTTCAATCAACCTATCGGAAGCATGGCTTATTTGATATTCGAGATGGGAATTGTTCTCTATCACAGGTTTTCCATTTTCCATCGCTGATCTAACCGTCAAGTCTGGTATCTCACGCGTGGGTGTCGCAGGAGTATTAATTTGAATTATACAACTGATAAAGCCTGCTCAATGAGCCTTTTAGAGTGTAATAGTTCCAAACAAAATAAAAACACCTCAAGCAATCGGATTAATATACCATACTACAATACCACAAAATGAGAATAGTTATGGGAGAGTTGAGAAAGAAGATTTTGTTGTTGATGGATAATTTTATTTTGTTATTGAATGAGATTACAGAGGGTAAAAAAATCCTCAACGAGTTTGACAAAGACCGATTAGAATCTTGGAAGGAAAGGAAACTGAGCGATGTGAAATTAGGAGATGAATGGCCAGATGATTTCGAGGAGGATTGGGAATGAATAACCACCTTATGTCGAACAATAGAGTCACTGTTCTTATTTTGTTTAACACTTATTCGCTGAAAGTTCAGCAACTGTTTGAAAACAAACTTGCACCCGCCCGAGTAGTATTTGCGTCAAGTGTTTCAGAAGCACGACAAATTGTTCAAAAACATTCAGTATCTCATGCCATTGTACCATTTAATTCGCCGATGGTGTTAGTTTCTGAGTTAGGGGAATTGGTTGTGCAATGGCATAATTCGACGATAGATGAACGAACAAACCCCATCAGCCTTCACCTTGAGGGACATCAACATGTATCAAACGAAGGGCATATTCCGCATGAGGTTAGGCATACTATGGCCTTCGTCAGGAAAGTTTTGGATTCCTTCTATTGAATGCTAGTGTTAGAAAATAATTTTGAGTATAGAATAATCCAATTGGGCCATTCGGAAGAGTGTACCCGAATACCCATGTGAATGTATTTCACGTTTGAATGGGCTTTGCGTGGGTCATTCTAGACGCTAGCCTATCGAAAGACGCATTGAAAGATATTTCGAATTGATTATTCAGAGGTTTTTCTATTTTTTCTGTTGCGACTCAATTTTCTTCGAAACTCCTGCTATGAGTAAAAAGACAATACCTAAACAAAGAGAGACAAAGGCCCAGAATAATAATATTAGATTATCCAAACCTTCTAGCCCATAACCAGCAGAATTTTTTGATGGCGCTACAATTTGGTATATAAAAATGACAAAAAATCCAATCACAAAGATAAGTCCACTATTCCCTGCTACTTTAGAAATTGTAATCCCATCCTCTTCTATTGAGGAAGAGTTATGGATTCGACAATACTCTTCTCCATTCTTTTTCCCTTTCTGGCAATTTCCAAATATGCAAATATGTGATAATTTTTGATTATCAGATCCGTCTACCTCTCCTTCCACAATCAATTTTCAAGGTTAATACACTTAACAATTGACCCGGCACCTATTCAAAACCCATACGAATACAACTATTGTTTGAATGGGCTTTGCGTGGGTCATTTTAGACGCTACCCTTTGCAAAATATCGAAGTGTGTCAAAGGGATTCGATGACCATAGCGATTCCCTGACCGCCACCAATACATGCAGTTGCAACTCCATACTTGCCACCACAACGCTTCAATTCATGCGCTAGGGTAAGAACAAGACGAGTTCCTGTTGCTGCTAGAGGATGACCTAAGCCAACTGCTCCACCGTTAACATTGACTTTCTCAACATCTAATCCAAGATCTTTGACACAAGCTACAGCCTGTCCCGCAAACGCTTCGTTGATTTCCCAACGGTCAATATCTTCGATTGTTAATCCTGCCTTCTCAAGGGCTAAGCGGCTACTAGGAACTGGACCATATGCCATGATTGCTGGTTCAAGTCCTACAATTCCCCAAGAAACGATTCTAGCCAGTGGTGAATCACCATCGGCTTGTGCCTTGGATGCAGACTTGATTACTACAGCCGCTGCTCCATCAACTACTCCACTTGCATTACCTGCAGTGACCAAACTTTCAGGACCGAATGCTGTTCTTAGTTCAGCCAAAGATTCAGCAGTGCTTCCAGTCACAACGTGATCTTCATCTTTGAATGTAACATCATTTACAGGAACAATCTCTTGCTCCCAAACGCCTTCAGCAATAGAAGTCGCTGTGCGAGAATGAGACATTGCAGCGAACTCATCGGTTTCTTCACGAGTAACGCCTTTACGCTTGCAGATTTCATCACTAGTCTGTGCCATGAAAGAGCCGCACATGCCATCCAGAAGGTTCGTGAAAAGGTAGTCTTCCATATCCTTCTCTAACTCTGTTCCTGCACGAGGAGGACGAGCTAAGCGGTATGTATCACGCATTCCACGAAGTACATGCGGTGCCTGAGATAGATTCTCCATTCCACCTGCAACAACTGTTTGTGCTTCATCTAGCATAATCATCTGAGCACCAGATACAATTGCTTGTACACCGCTACCACAGATTCTGGATAAAGTTAGCATTGGTACTTCCTGAGGAATACCCGCACCCAGCCCTGCGTGACGAGCACCAAAGATTGCTTGGTCGCAAGTTTGCAAAGCATATCCCATTACGACATGGTCCACGTTTTCAGGGGAAGTTCCAGTCTTATCAAGAGCGCCTTTGATCGCAATCTCACCTAACTTTAGTGCACTTACATCTTTCAGAAGTCCACCAGGTTGACCATCTCCGCGCTTACCACCTTGCCATTCACAGAATGGGGTTCTTGCTCCGCCTACGATTACGACATCTTCTGCCATGACACGGCCAACAACAGCAGCCTAATCATATTCACGCTAGGCCGAATAGGGCAATTCCGCCAATTAACATGACGATTGGAAGCATTACCAATTCAAATCCAGAACGTGATCTTCCAAGGTTAGCAAGTTCAGTTCCGCGCTGTAAAGTACACTTGACTCCAGGAGCATCTTCGTTGCCCCATACTTCGATTATACTGTTACCCAGAGTTCCATCCAAGCCTTCTGCTGCCAATGCATCACTGGTTCGAGGCTTAGTTTGGCCAAGTACGTAAACAGGGTTTCCAAGACGTAGACCATGCAATGTCCAGCGGTGTTTCTTTACTCTAGCACCACCAAGCATTCCAGCGATTGCTTGTGACATCATTTGCTTTCCAAGAGTTTGAGCAAACTTACCATCCCAACGCTTCAAGTATTGACCATAATCAGTTCTCTTGAATGAGTTTACATTTACACGGATTCCGCCTGTACCATCATGCAAGATGAATGGACAACCGCCTGCATCTGAGCGAATAGTTACCCAATGACATTCCTCTTTGGAATTACCTTCGCTATCTGTGGTAGTGCGGCATTGATATTGCTCATATGACCACTGGTATCCTACCATGTTACCGACGGTCATGTTTTGATTACCGTCCACTACTACGGTCAAACACCCTTCATCGATAGGCCTTACCTGTCCCACAAGTTCAGGATTTCCAACCGGTGCTGAACGAACTAGTGAAGTTGGTGTATCAATCATCTGCCTCAACATCTTGGATTTGAAGTAACCCACCAGAGAAAGGATGAATCCAATTGCTGCGATTCCAATTGCTGGAGTGACGCCTCCGTCATATTCTCCACCTGTCATTAATGCCGCTGCTGCAATCAGTATGCAAGCGATTGCTAGTATGCAATAAACTGTGAATAAGGTCATTGTGGCTGGAATCGGAGTTCCAACCTTAGATGGGTGTTCAGGCAATGCAGAGCCATCACCATGTGGAGCATACCTGTCATCATTGTTCCAAGTCGTAGGCCCAGGAGCAGGAAGGATCCAATCACTTGGGTCTGTTGTTGGCACATAGGAGGTCTGGCTCATCCACCAATTGTCGATTGACAAACCACTCGCTTCAGCCTTAGCTTCTAACTCCGAAGGGTCGATCGCACCCTGCCTTACATCGTGTAAATTTGATTCAAGAGAACCGGGAGATGTAAATGCCATCATCAATAAGCCAAATGCAGCAACAACTAGCGCATTCGTATCATTAATGGCTGCGAAGAAACCAATCAAAGTAATGATTAGGCCGATTGCCCAAAGTAACCATCCAACCCAATTGTAAGGAAGGTTGACTTTGAAGGTACCACCATTGAGGTCTAACTCTTGTATGTCCATAGTTGCTCGAACTAGAGAATACACATGAATGTTGTCTAAGACATGCTTGCAGGCTTATGGTCCCAAATCGCCCATGTTCCGGTTGCAGTTGCAACTACTCTATCTGATTCAGTAACTATTTTTCCTTCTAGGTGAGCGACATTTCTTCCTCGTTTGACTAGATTGCCTTTTGCTGTTATTTTCTCACCAGGTCTTGCTGCTGAAATAAAGGAGATATTGAGTTGAGTTGTTGCACACCATTCGTTTTTTGGAAGCACTGAAACTAATGCTCCACCTAGTGACATATCCAGCATCATTGTGTATAATCCTCCATGAGCAACGCCGCCTTTATTGCAGTGCTTAGATTCTATAACTAAGTGTACTGAGGACTTACCTTTACCCCAATCTCCTCTTTCAATACCAATCTCTACAGCCATGTCAGTTAGATGCGCAGGTTCTGAAAGTTCGACCATCAAATAACACCTACAACTTTGACTAATATTCTTTTTCGGCGCATTCCATCGAATTCCGCATAGTGGATTTGTTCCCAATTTCCAAGATGGAGGCGGCCATTACTAACTGGCATTGTGACTTGCTGACCGAGTAATTGCCTCTTGAGGTGAGCATCTCCATTATCCTCGCCAGTACGATGATGATGGTATTCCTCTCCCTCTTTCCCATCTGACCCATAGAATGGCGCAAGCTTCTCTAACCATTTCATAATATCATGATGTAGACCATATTCAAGATCGTTTACGTAGCATGAAGCCGTTATGTGCATTGGATTAACCAAGACTAGTCCGTCTTTGATTCCACTTTGTTCAACTACGCGCTGAACATCCCTAGTGATACACATTATCTCGTATCGCTCTTCGGTTTCAACCCACATTTCTTCAACGTAAGTTGCTGCTTGGCCAGTGATTAATTCACCCATTTGTAACACCGATTACAAAATTTGGTTTTGTCCGTCCATTCCGTTTCCGCTGACCATTAGTGGGATTGCCACAAGTAGAGCGCAAATTCCCTGGCATACTGCGGAGAACCCTAAGTTTAGACTGGTACCGAAATCACTTCCCTGGCTGGCAATCAAATCAGGATAAGCAAACTCAGTCACAATATCTCCGATGAATAGCACAACAAGGCAGGCCCAAGTAATGTAAATCCCCATCTTTTTCTTTTGGACAATGAATGAACCCCCAACTATTTGGCCAATGAAAGCGAGGATAGAAACCGCTGTGACTAGATACAATATTGTAGGACTATCTGCTACCTGTTTGACATATAGTTCATTATCAGGATCAGTGTAAAAAGACAGTCCGATAATGCCAATAGCACTCAAGATAGTGAAAATGGAGCCCCAGATGATTATCAAGATACCAACTACTTTTGGTGCAGCAGAAGGTTGCTGCATGATGATCACGTTTTGTGGTAAACCTGTGTTTGGGTCAATTATTATTGTACCAGGCTGCATACCTGTTTGAGTAGTATTGTGATAATGAACATCGCCTGAAATCACACTATCTGAGATTCCACCCGGCTTACTTTCGTCTGGTTGCATGAATTTTCCATAACACAGTAGTCATTGAACCTTGTGCAAACTATAACCATACTCAAGAGGGGGCGGCCAGTGGGGCAATCATGGCAGATGTCCTTCTTGTGTATAAGAAGAACTTTGAGGGGATTCACGATGAATCTCTACACGCCATTAAAGACGTCCTAAATGGCTTGTCAGAAACTCTACGCGTGGATGTTAGAGCAAGAGAACAAGTTCGCAGAGCTGATTTCATAGGGCGAGATTTGGTTGTAGTTCTAGGTGGCGACGGAACACTGACATCAATATCCCACAACATTGACTCTAACACCCCTGTAATGGGCGTTAACTCACACCCAAGGAGTGATGACCCCAATGGCTCATATGGATTCTATATGGATAGCGACATCGATACTTTTGCTTCTGATTTGCAAACTGCTCTGAACGGAGAAGCAATTGTCAACCGCCTGCCTAGATTACAGGCGACTATTGAGACTACAAGCGGCAATAAGATTCGCAGCGACCCGGCAATGAACGACTTACTGATTGCAAACACGCACCAATATGCACCATCGAAATACCACCTAAGAAGAGGAGATATCGACATAGAGCAGCATTCTAGCGGACTTCTATTCTCCACATGGCTTGGACAAGGCGCTTGGTTCAATCAAATCGCGAGGAAGTCTAAACTCGGCAATGTTGAGCAATCCGATTCACATTACCTTGTAATCGCCAGGGATCTTGATTCTGATGTTGAAGACGACACTTACTTGAGTTGGACAGATAAAACAACCGTAATCACTAGTGACATGCATAGAGGATATGTTGTCCCCGACGGATGGGACGAATACCAATTTAATCGACGCGCTACAATAACGGTAGACATTTCAGGACCTGTGCTTCTGTTACTTACATTCAGAAATTCAATGAAAGAACGCTTCAACAGAGAATAATTCATTTGTATCCTCCAACCCCATCAGTACATGGTCGATGAAAGATTCGAAGTGATTCGTCGCAGCATTATCGATGCACCCGTCATCATGAAAGGCGAATATCCTTACTTCATCCACCCATTATCAGACGGAGTTCCATCGCAGTCAGCAGAGTTATTGGCTGCAGCCAGAGATTTAATCTACGAAAATGTAGATTGGTCTGAAGTGGACATCATACTAGGGATAGAAGCCATGGGGATTCCGTTAGCCGCTGCGCTTTGCCTTAAATCTGGAAAACCACTTGTGGTAGGCAGGAAAAGAGAATATGGATTACCAGGCGAAACTTCGATTGATCAATCCACCGGATATTCAAAAGGCTCGATATTTTTGAATGACATCAAGAAAGGCGACGGTGTTTTTGTCGTAGATGACGTTGTGTCTACAGGAGGCACTCTTCTGCCAATACTACAGGCAATCGATAGAATTGAAGCCACAGTGGCTGATTGTTGGATTGTTTTCGAGAAAGGCTCCGGAATGGACTTTGTCAGAGAGCATGGCGACTGGCCTCTGAATAGTATTGTACGAATCAGAATGGACGGCGACAAAGTCACAGTACTAGAGTAATACACCCCCCATATCATCGTATAGCCGTCAAGGTTTTTACTGAAACTAAAATGACAGCATTATGAACGGTAGTGAGAAGTGGCTACAAGCGATTAGCCTAATCGCTATTGTTGTCCTGTCAATCATCACTATCGACCTTCTAAATGAGAAGGATGATGATTCTGAAATTGTTTACGTTGTTATCGATAATAGAATCACCATTGATGAAGATTATACAATTGAAGAGTTGGACAGAAGTGAAGTTGCTCGAGTAGCCTCATTCAATATCAGGATATTTGGTGACACCAAAATGAGCAACGGGACTGTTGTTGCTGAATTAGTAGATATATTCCAAAGATATGACATGGTTGCAGTTCAAGAGATAAAAGATATTGACCAAGAAGTCCCTTACCTCTTCTTGGATGAGTTAAACAATTTTAACAACCTTAGCAATTCTACTAATCTAACAGAATGGGAGTTAGTACTTTCAGAGAGAAGTGGCACGCAAGAAGATGATCAAAACTCACAAGAGCAATACGCATTTTATTACAGGCCAACTGTATTCACACCTATTGACAATGGTACCTTGTATGATGACTCTAGTAATGACTCATTTCAAAGAGAACCATTCTTAGCTAAATTTGTGCTTTTAGATACTTTTGGAAACACAACAGGAACTGACATCGTATTCGTCAATATTCACACTAAACCCACACTGGCTGTTGAAGAAATGAGTGCACTAGGTGATGTCATCTCATGGGGGCAAACAAACTACACTGATGATGATGACTACGTAATATTAGGAGACTTCAATGGTGATTGCTCATATGCATCATACAATGAATTGGTTGAATTGCCAATCTCTTCAGAAAATTACACCTGGCTAATACCCGATGATGCAGATACGACAGTAGGTGATTCACGTTGTGCGTATGACAGAATTGTAAGCACTAGCCAATTAGATGGAAGACTTACAGGAATATGGGGCGTAGATGAAGCGATTAGTGGGACTGCAGTATCTGACCACAAGCCTGTTTGGTTTGATATCAAAAGAATATAAGCAAAGCTAGGCTTGTAAATTTTGAAAAAAAAAAAGTGGAAACGGGGGACCGAGGTCCCCCGCTTCCGGGTTTTTTCTTAGGAGGTGATCCATCTGCAGGTTCCCCTACAGATACCTTGTTACGACTTAACCCTCCTTGTCGAAGACAGACTCGAATACGCCATTAAAACGCAGCCTCATCCATCCCCAACTAAGATGGTTTGACGGGCGGTGTGTGCAAGGAGCAGGGGCATATTCACCGTGCTATGTTGAAACACGATTACTACGGAATCCAGCTTCACGAGGGCGAGTTACAGCCCTCGATCCGAACTACGAACAGGTTTCGGGGTAGCGCCGCCTCTCGGCGTGGCTTCCCATTGTCCTGTCCTTTGTAGCGCGCGTGTAGCCCAAGACATTCGGGGCATACTGACCTGTCGTTGCCCGCGCTCTCATCTGGTTTCACACCAGCGATCTCCCTATGGTGCGCCTCATGCGGACATGAGGGTCGCAAATAGAGATACGGGTCTCGTTCGTTATCTGACTTAACAGAACGCTTTACAGTACGAACTGACGACGGCCATGCACCACCTCTCTGATAATCCGATAAGCTCATTACGCTGATCTTCATCTAACAGTCGGCCTTGGTGAGTTTTCCGGCGTTGAATCCAATTAAACCGCACGCTCCTCCCGTTGCAGTGCTCCCCCGCCAATTCCTTTAAGTTTCAGCCTTGCGACCGTACTCCCCAGGCAGTGGATTTAACATCTTCACTCCGGCACATGGGGCCCATTGCGGACCCCACACACCAAATCCACAGCGTTTACACCTAGGACTACCCGGGTATCTAATCCGGTTCGTGCCCCTAGGCTTCGTCCCTGACCGTCGGATCCGTTCCAGTATGACGCCTTCGCAACAGGTGGTCCTCTGAGGATGACAGGATTTTACCCCTACCCCCAGAGTACCTCATACCTCTCCCGGTCCCTAGTCTGGCAGTCTCTGCAGAATTCAACGAGTTAAGCTCGTTGATTTACCCACAGATTTACCAAACAGGCTACGGACGTTTTAGGCCCAATAAAAGCGACGACCACTCGAGCTGCCGGTATTACCGCGGCGGCTGGCACCGGTCTTTCCCAGCCCTTATTCCAAGAACTATTAAGATTCAAGAAAAGGCTACACAATGTGCAGTCACTTGGAGTTCCCTCATCACAGTTTCCTGCAGTGTGAAGTTTTCGCGCCTGCTGCACCCCGTAGGGTCCGGATTCGTGTCTCAGAATCCGTCTCCGGGCTATTGCTCCCACAACCCGTACGCGTCGATGGCTAGGAGGTCCATTACACCCCCTACGACCTGATACGCCGCAGACCCATCCTACACCGCCTGAGCTTTCAACCACTCACCGTTCCAGGCGTAGTGGTCTATGGGGTATTATCCTCAGTTTCCCGAGATTATCCCCCAGTGTAGGGCAGGTTATCCACGTGTTACTGAGCAGTATGCAAAGAATCTAATTTCTTTCTACTCGCATGGCTTAATCGAACTCCAATAGCGGTCGCCTCTGGCAGGATCAACCAGATTTCATGATGCTAGAAAAGCATCTATCTTGTTATGATCCTTAGGTTACTTGTCGCTGTTTTTGTTTTTGCTGACCTAAAAAATAATTGACAGGTTCACTAGCACTAAATTGCTCTTATACTTGCACACAAAATAAATTGTGTCGTGAACACTAATCACCTACCTGGCCTCGAGCTGGCACTATCCCTGGGGGGGCGTGGTTTCTCAAGACCGCAATATGCTTCGGCTCGCATCAGGGTAGATGGCGGCAGTCATTGTCCACTTGGACTCAGCCGCCAACGCCGTCCCAGACGACGCAAGCATGCCGCCCAACTCCCACCCGTATATCAAGGTGACTGTTTGCTCTGGCGAGTAAATCGAAGGACTGCGCCGCAATACACCATCCAAGTTCAGTCATAGAATATCAATAATCCGGAGGCAGAGTATCCAACTCTGCCCCACTATTACATTTCGAGTTGTTTTTTGACCATAATAGGGCCTTTATTCAAAACCAAAACATAGAGACAAATAACATCGGTTCATGGGAGACATGTGCAGCCGAGTCAGCAACAATCACCTGGCAGTATCCAGATAAATCCTCAGACTCAATACATTCCACATAATCAATTTGGCCAGCAAGTGATTTACACAAACACGGGCCAACAGATTGTAGTGATTGGCCAACCCCCAAAAAATGGGCTCATTACGGCATCATACATCTGTTCTGCAATAGGACTGATAGTGTTTGGAATCATTCTAGGCCCAATTGGATTCATCCTTGCTCTAATAGCTAAGAATAACGGAGACTACAGAGGAAAAAACGCAATGATATTCGCTGGCGTAGTCACACTACTATCGATTGTGATGGTTGTAGTATTATTTGGTTCAATGGTTTGAACGAACAACCGTTCAGCACTCCGAAATATGCTATAAATCATAGATTACTCAGCATTAATGTTGAACTAATTATGCTAGTGTCAAACTTGTTTGATCACTCAGCATGAGTGCTTTGCGCTCGCGCAGTAAATCTTAGATTTACTCAGCACCGAAGAACTGCCGGAGCATCGGATGCATTTCCATCGCCTGCTCCTTCTGAATTTGCTCATATGTACGTAATATGATACCTACGGCAAGCAGCAATCCCGTTCCAGAGGCATTACCCACCGTTCCAAGCAAATCCGCTCCTGCAGCAAGTAACCCTACGAAAGCACCAGAGAAGTAAGTCACTGGTGGAATATAACGCTCTAGAATACGCTCTAGAACAAGCGGATTCTTACGGAATCCAGGAATCTGCATTCCCGTACGTTCAATCTGTTTAGCAACGTCCTTTGAACCCATATTCGTTGTATCGATCCAGAACTTCGCGAATACCATCGAACCTACTGTCATCAAAGTGACATAGAAGAATACGTGGCCTCCGATTTGCCAAAGGTTGTGACCATAGATGTCACCCTCCTGGTTGAGAATCGGAATAAACCAATCATTCACACCACTAACCATCGAAGAATACCAAGCGAATCCACCACTTGCTGTAGACGAACCTGGCTCATATGTCCCAATATATTCAGACATACTTCCCCAACCGTTCTTACCAAGAATTGGAGTCTTCTGCAACGTTGGATGGTTCCAGAATAGAAGAGTGAACATGTTGATGTTAGCAAGTAGAGCTGCCATCAAAATAACCGGAATGTTAGATGCGTATACCAAGCGGATTGGGTACTTACCACGATGTCCACGAACCTTACCGTGAGTTAACGGCAATTCCAACTTACTTGATTCTGCATAAGCAACCACCAGGAATACTACTACGGAGGAGAATAATGCAATTACTGGATTGACGTGCGTCAGCAGAATCGTTTCGAAACCGTTGCTCGCTATCATCTCGCCATTCGACGCCTCCCTAAACATATAGAACATCATAGGCAAGGTACCTGATGGTGGATTTTGTAGGCTGTAACCCACGCCAGAAGTTGCCGCTAGCGGGGACAATGTACCTACGAATGTAGATTGAGCAACACCTGCTGCAATGAATAGAGAGATACCAGATCCAATTCCCCATTTGCTTACAAGTTCGTCGAGTAAGAATACCAGATAGGAACCTGCGAACAGTTGAGCAACGATTACGAAGTTAGCCCAACCCATTCCATAGTTGCTAATTAGAGCCTGAGTAGGGTCTAAGAAACCATAGGTCTGAGGAATGGATTCGATTGGAATCATCAAAAGAACAAGCAATTTCTGTACACCTTGGTACATTGCTTTATCTTCAGAGTCTTGTAGATCAAGACGAATAATCTTAGCACCTGCGAACAGTTGCATGATAATTGAACCAGTAACAATCGGTCCAATACCCAAATGCATGATGGTACCTGATGCACCAGCCATGATTGAACGGAAACCACTGAACAAGTCGAGAGCTTGTCCGGAAAGTCCCCAAAGCATGACGTTGGTCATAGCGAAGTAGATAATCAGAACAAGAGTTGTAGTCCACAACTTCTCGTTGAATCTAACGTGGCGCTCAGGCTTAGTGATTGTAGGGTAAGTGTCTACGAATCGACGTAGAGCGTACAAACGGCTACTCTTCTCGCCACTGTACATGAAACTAGTGAGGGCTGCTGCTGCTCCGAATCCAAGCAGAATAACTCCGACTAGGAGATATCCAACTAGGTCTTGATGGGTTCCATCATACCAAGCGTTAGGTCGGCAATACCAGACTGCAACTCCGACGAAGGCTAACCATCCTAGCATCTTACCATAGCGTCCAATGATTGGAACTTCTTTTAGCCCCTCAGGTAGATCTTTGGTGAAACAAAGAATGATGTATGCAACATATGCGACACCCATTCCAAACCCGAAGATTGCTCCATCTTGAGCATTTTGAGTAGCATTTCCACCAAAGTTAAGTGCGGTTTCGAATGCTTCGTACTGCCAATAACCTAGCATACCGAAGTACAGTATTCCAGTTAGGCCTACTGCCCAAGGGATTGATTGCTTGCCCATGTCACATTCCTCCTTTTTTGTGTGTTGTTGTACTATTCATGAAGATAACGGAGTAAACCTCGTGTGAGGTACTCACTCCATCTCCTCTTCATCTTCGCCATCGCCTTCAATTGATCCGCCTGCCGCAGAGATTTTCTCTGCTGCCTTTGCTGACCATTCTCCAACAGTAACTGATATTGCAGTGTTGATTCTTCCGGATCCGAGAAGCTTATCGATTCCCATTTCAGTCAAATCTACTGAATCCTTTCCATTTGCCATTTCTTCCAAATCACTTACGTTGCAAGTGACGTGAACTGTTCTAAGGCTTGGGTCGCGGTTGAAACCATGCATTCCCCAGTGCCCTGGCATGTATTTGATACGAGTCATAACGCGGTGCTTGTTCATACCAGCATTACCGCGGCCTCCACGCTTACCTGCTCCACGTCCAGCCTTGTGGCCTCTTCCGTGTGTTCTGCAGCGTCCACGATGTTTGTTTGCTTTACTCATCATTCTCACCTCAAATCATTCTCTCAACTAATGCTGAGATTTCGTCTCCACGAGCACCTAGGGCTCCTCCAACTACGAAGGAACGCTTTAGACCGCCCCAGCCCTTAGGGCCGACAGGTGGATGTAGTCTGAATACACGCTTCATTTCAGGCAAGTCCTTGACGGTAGCATCGCCTGCAACGATAGCCGCTGCGAATTCCTTGATGGATGCAAAGTCGGTGTTTTCGTTGACATATTCGTCTGTGATTGGTTTGTCACCCATCAAACGACCACGCTCTGTGATCATCTTTTCAACAAGTCCGACATCAGCATTACCCCAAGTAATGTAATCCTTAGCCTTCTGAAGCATTCCTTTGTACTGTGCGTTCTCAGGAATGATAACTGCGTGGTTAACACGAGTTAGATTCAGATAGTCCATAGTTTCTCTAATCGAGTGCTCAACTTTGACGTTAGAGCGAGCTCTTACAACAATCCAGGTCATTCTAGTAGCCTCCCTTTGTGAATATATAACTCAGCACGCTGAGATTCATTTACACGAGTACGGTTAATTTCTGCGAGTGCATTGAAAGTAGCAGCTGCATAATTGATTGTAGTACGTGTTTGTCCTTTGGTACGAGATAGAACATCTGAGATACCTGCGAGTTCAAGAACACGCTTTCCTGTTTCTCCAATAACCAATCCCTTACCAGACGGTGCTGACATGAGAGTTACACGAGTTGATCCTGCTTGTCCTTGTACCTTGAAAGGAACTGAAGTTCCAGGTCCTACGCTTGATTCCCATGAACCGTTACCACGCTGAACTTGAATCAGGTTGAGTTTAGCAGCGGTTAGAGCCTTACGGATAGTCTGTGCGACTTCCTTACCCTTTGCCATTGCTAGACCAACATATCCATCCTTGTTACCAACACAAGCCATTACGTTGAATCTTACACGTCGACCGGAGTCGGTCATTCTCTGAACCATGTTAACCTTGATTACTTCATCTTCGAGGTTAGGAATCAATGCATCTACGATTTCGACTTCACGGATTGGAAGACCAGAAGCAAGTGCTTGCTCGTAAGTAACGATTCTGCCAGCCATTACTTCACGGCCGAGTCTAGTCTTAGGTGACCAAGAGCGTAGAGCAGCTATTGCTTCGTCTGCAGATGTACGACGGCGGCGACGGCCACCTTCGTTTTTCTCTTCTTCCTGTGGTGCAAAGGCCTTAATCAGACCTGGTGCCATCTGGGATGTATCATCACTCATATCAGAACGCCTCCTCAATCTTCGACTTGGTTGCTTCAACTGTTGAAGCGTAAGAATCATCGATATGTGCGCCGTTAAGGCGGTCTTCGCCAGGAAGAACAGATTCCCCGTGAGGTATCTCTAATCCTGCATCGACCATTCCTTTCAGAGCAGCGAACACACGGTTTCCGTTTGAACTAGCAGCCAATCCAATGTCAAGCACTGCTTCATCGTGTCCAGCAGCAAGTGCGGACTTTCCGAGAGCGTAGCCTACAAGGTAGGATGCTGGAATATTCTTGCGAGAGTTTGACTCAGGCCAATCGTAGCGAGATACTAGATCGTCGCCAGTTACGGAGAGTTCAACTATGTCACCATCTTTCTCCCAAGAGACAACTTGGCAGACTACACGAGTGTTAGAAACTCTAACAACTGCACGAGCGTTTCCACCCTTTAGTAGCTTTAGACGTCGACGGTAGTCTGTTTCACCTGTTCTTCGGCGACGGAATTGGTTGCGTTGTCGTGGACCTTGTGACATTACTGTTCACCTCCAATGGTGATTCCTTCAACGCCCATCTGAGCCTTCATGTGGCCGATTGAACGGTATGAGCCACCCTTTGCCTTGAGGTAGTAGTGGCGGTATTGGGAACTCTTGAGAGTTCCATCTTCACGCATTCCTTTCAGAGCGCGACGCTGAGCACGGATGGTAGCCATCCACTGTTGCTTGCGAGGATTGCGAGCGTTAGCGGAACCGGATCTCTTTCCTTGACCCTTCTGGCGACCCTTTTTCTTCTGTTCTTGGCGCTTAAGAGCACGGACACGGGAAGTTCCCTTGATTGCCTTAGCCTTAATCCATCCATTGCCGATAGCCTCACGGATATCTTCCTTCTGAACAGATTGTGCAACCTGGTCAAGATAGGATGGGTTGATCCAAACACGATGGACACCAACTTCTCGTCCTTCCATAACAGAAAGTATCTGAGCAGCCATCTTCTTTTGGTTAGTAATCTGCATCAGCGATCCCTCCTGCGGTTAAGGACTCTAATTCCCAATTCATCAGCACGTGAGTGAATAACTTCTCTCTTGCGGCCACCGACGGTAGCGCCAACACGTGCAGCTTGTGTCTCTGCATCCATGTTGTCTAAATCACTGGAATTGTGAACCATAACTTCTTTGAAACCGGATGGATGTAGGCCATTTGCTGCCTTTACCTTACCGTGACCGATTCTTACTAGAGAACCACGGTACTTGTAATTGCGGCGTTGCTTGTTATCCATTCCATGTGGAGCTCTCCATCCTGAGCGTGAAAGACGCTTGTAGCGGAACCATTCGGTTCTGCGGAAGGATGGAGTTCCTTTCTTCTGAGCAGCACGTAGTGCTAGAGCAGCTTTTAGGTCATCAGATAGTACTGGCTTTTGGCGAGCGACGTGTTCTTCATCGGCTTCCTCATCATCCCAGTCTTCATCTTCGTAATCATCAGATTCTTCGCTGACTTCTTCTTCAGCGACTTCTTCTTGTGCAGGTGCTGAATCTTCAGCACCATCTTGTAGGCGTGCAATCAAGTCTGCTTTCTTTCCAGAAACAGGTAGGCCTGCTTCCTTTAGCAACTCTTTGAGTTCTGCAACAGTCATTTTATCGTAATCACTCATGTCAATTCCTCCATCATGCCTTCTCAATCAAGTAAATTCCGTCCTGGAATACACGTCGGTCACGCTTCTTTATGGTTGTAGAGCGTTCGATATTTGCAGCAGTCTGACCGACTGCTTCCTTATCGATTCCGCTGACGACTACTTCGGTCTTGTTTTGGACCTTCACTTCGACGCCGTTGAGTATTGCTGCGGATCTTGGGACACGCTCTCCGAAGTAATTGTTTACTACGAAATTGTTGCCCTTTACCGCTAGTGTCATAGGGAAGTGAGAGTAAAGTGCTTTCAGTGTGTATGTGAAACCATCAGTTACTCCTTTCACCATGTTGTTTAGGTGTGCATTCCATGTTCCCGCAAGAGCTCTCTCTTTACGGCGAGGAAGATCGATGCGAACGATTAGAGCGCCGCCTTCTTTGAAAACGTCATGTCTTGGACTTGCGAATTCTCTAGATAGGCTACCCTTAGGGCCTGTGATTGTGACCATATCACCATCAATCGTTGCAGAAACTCCTTCTGGAACTTCTACTGTGTGTTCAATTCGGTCTAGTTTTACCATTCTAATCACCTCAGAATACATATGCTAGGAGTTTTCCACCAATTCGGCTGT
>Ga0233444_10000479_pt1 | contig 52942 bp, 50 predicted proteins | sample SI_124_October20_6_FD_182792 | JGI IMG/M metagenome (GOLD analysis project Ga0233444, IMG submission 182792) | Seawater microbial communities from Saanich Inlet, British Columbia, Canada - SI_124_October2016_10_MG | ecosystem: Environmental > Aquatic > Marine > Inlet | place: Canada: British... | reverse complement strand
GCATCATGGAGAAACAGCAGCAGTAGAAGCCCAGGCCTTCACTTATGCAATGAATGACGAGCGAATTGTATGGGCTGATTGTCCCGCCTTTTTTGCTAAAGGTTGCAAACTAGGTGTCTTACAAGGCGATCCTTCAAAACCCAATTCAGATGTCGTCTTCAAAACACCAGGAAATTACGATTTACCTGAACATTGGCATACCTCAGCTGAGCGCATGGTCCTCATCTCAGGTGAAATGGATCTAACCTACAAAGGCCAAGAAACCATTCAAATGACACCGGGCATGTATATCTATGGTCCACCTAAGCTACCACACACCGGTCGCTGTGTTAGCGCTGAACCATGCGAACTGTTCATCGCCTTTGAAGGCCCAATCGATGCACATGAAGGCCATGGTCATTAAGCTATAAGGACAAAACGCAACACAATGAGGCCAGGAATTATTTTCTGGCCTTTTTTGTCTCTGTCGCGATAAGATTCAGATAACACCACCAGTAAGGCAATAAACCATGAAACAGTTTATCAATACCTTTCTATTAATTTTTCTTACCACCAGCTCACAAGCATTTTCAAACACATTATCAGAAATTGATATTGTCGGTACATGGGTAAACCAAGCGGGCGACGGCCTTGTCGCAATCGCCGAAACCAATGAGATATACACTGGTACTATTTCAGGTAGTACTGACAACAAAGACAGAAAGGATCATCACAACCCCAACCCCGAGTTACGTGAACGATCACTCCTTAATGTCATCGTTTTAGGTGACTTTAAATATGTTGGCAATCTTCAATGGCAAGATGGTTGGGTTTATGATCCAAACAATGGAAAAACTTACCGTTGCAAAATGCAGCTCATTGACAGAAAAACACTGGAGATCAGGGGCTATATCGGGATTTCATTATTCGGCAGAACTGAAACCTGGACCAAGCGATAAAATAGCGACCACTTAAATAAAACAATACCCCCAGCAAATATACTTAACCACTATGCATGATCTATCTTAGGTTGCTTCACTTTCCTAAAATAAGGCTTAACGGTTTGCCACCCTTCTGGAAAAACTTTATTCGCGGTGACATTACTAATGGTAGGTGCAATAACAACATCCTCACCCTCATGCCAATTCACAGGCGTGGACACACGATATTGAAACCCTTGTGCCAATTGCATCGCGTCGATCACACGCAGAATTTCATCGAAGTTACGACCAATCTCCATCGGATAAGTCATAATCAATTTTATTGTTTTATCGGGCCCGATGATAAAAACAGAACGCACCGTCGCATTAATAGAGCCATTCCGTCCACCGGCTGGGCCCGTTTGATATGCCGGCAACATGTTGTAGAGCATCACGACTCTTAAATCAGTATCAGCAATAATCGGATATCGAATACCCACACCGCCAAGCTCTTCTATATCACGTAACCATTCATCATGATCACCGACAGGATCGACACTTAAGCCTATCACCTTGGTATTTCGTTTCTCAAACTCTGATTGTATAGCAGCTATATAACTGAGTTCTGACGTACAAACCGGTGTGAAATCTTTAGGATGTGAAAATAGTACTGCCCAGCTGTGACCAATCCACTCATGGAAATCAATCTTCCCTAGTGTTGTTTCTGCCTGAAAATTTGGCGCATGATCATTTATTCGTAATAACATAACAACCTCCGTTGAAGTGGCTCATTAAAACGACCATCCATGCTCAGTATTTCGCTATATGAGCCCTTATAGAACGCTTCCATACCTTCTGCTAATGTTCAAAACGACAGTTAGGAGCAAAGCATCGAATAATCGAGCTATTGCCCCAATTAAGTATCTCAATACCTCTTTGACAGCGAAATAAAGTGTTTTACTTTGCCTTTAAACAATTATTTAAAAATAATTAACGCTTTTAAATCAAGTGTCCATTCTTTGTTATACTCAACCGTTTTTTGACTATCATTAATCAATATTCAAGGATTTCAAATGTCACGCATATTCAACTTTAGTGCAGGTCCAGCCATGATCCCTGCTGCCGTTTTACAACGAGCTGAAAAAGAGTTCCTAGACTGGAACGGCTCAGGCATGAATGTGATGGAAATGAGTCACCGTGGCAAAGAGTTCATGTCAATTGCAGCCCAAGCAGAATCAGACCTCCGCGCTGTAATGAATATCCCAGATAACTATAAAGTACTTTTCTTACAGGGTGGTGCTTCAGCACAGTTCACCGCCATCCCAATGAATTTATTACGCGGTAAAACAACAGCAGATTATTTCAACACCGGCCAATGGTCTAAAAAAGCTATCGCAGAAGCTAAACGCTATTGTGATGTCAACCTTGTCGCCAGCTCTGAAGCTGAAAATTTTGCCACCGTACCTGACAAGTCAACTTGGAATCTCAACCCAGACGCTGCCTACGTCCACTACACAGCAAATGAAACTATTGGCGGCGTTGAGTTTGACCACATTCCTGATACCGGCGACGTACCATTGGTCGTAGACTTATCATCAACCATCTTATCTCGACCAATCGATGTTAGCCGCTTCGCCTTAATTTACGCGGGCGCACAGAAAAATATTGGCCCAGCTGGATTGACTATCGTCATCGTTCGTGATGATTTAATCGGTGACACACTGCCTGGCACCCCAGTGACATTTGATTATAAAATTCAAGCTGACAACGACTCAATGTACAACACCCCACCAACCTATGCCTTATATATGGCAGGGCTTGGTTTCCAATGGTTAAAAGAATTGGGCGGTCTTACTGCAATAGGTGAAATTAACCAACGTAAAGCAGACAAACTCTACAGTTACATTGATAATTCTGGGTTTTACAAAAACCCAGTTGAAAAACAATATCGTTCATGGATGAATATTCCTTTCACCCTTAATAACGCTGAGCTCGATGCTGACTTTTTAGCCGGTGCAAAAGCAACAGGGCTTGTCACACTAAAAGGTCACCGTAGCGTCGGCGGTATGCGTGCCAGCATCTACAATGCCATGCCAGAAGAAGGTGTTGATGCCCTTATCAGCTATATGCAGGAATTTGCGAAGAAAAACAGTTGAGAACCATCTCAAAGCTAACTGATTGAAGCGCCTATTTTTTTAATCGATAAATAACGACAGGTCACATCATGTTTAAAGTGCTTACACTGAATAATATTTCCGTCACCGGTTTAGATAGACTACCACGTGACCAATATGAAATTGCTTCTGAAATACAAAACCCTGATGCAGTGTTAGTGCGCTCCTTTAAAATGCATGATTGGCAGGTTCCTGACACATTACAAGCTATTGGCCGAGCCGGTGCTGGCGTCAACAATATTCCTGTCGATGCTATGACAGAAAAAGGCATTCCAGTGTTTAATGCGCCAGGCGCCAACGCCAACGCCGTACAGGAATTGGTCTTAACCGGCATGTTACTTAGCGCAAGAAACATCTGTTTTGCATGGGACTTCGCCCGCAATCTACAAGGGTCTGATAGCGAAATAACCAAAGCTGTCGAGGCAGGGAAAAAAGATTTTGTTGGCTTCGAGCTCCCAGGAAAAACATTGGGCGTCGTTGGCCTAGGTGCTATCGGAATTAAAATCGCAAACACTGCTAGCTCATTAGGTATGCGCGTCATTGGCTATGATCCAAAAATCACAGTACAAGGTGCATGGCAGCTTTCTCACCAAGTCGAACAAGCATCAAGTATTGACGACTTACTGAGACAATGCGACTTCGTCACTTTCCATGTACCGCTGGTCGATGCCACACGCAATATGATTAATGCAGAACGCCTTGAAAGCATGCCTGACAATGTCACCATTCTTAACTTCTCACGTTCTGGCATTGTCAATGATGAAGCCGTCGTTGCCGCAATAGACAGTGGCAAAGTCCACGCTTATATTTGTGATTTTCCGAGTAACTTGCTCAAACAACATCAAAAGGTCATCACACTACCTCATTTGGGCGCATCAACAGCTGAAGCCGAGGACAACTGTGCCATCATGGTTGCCGAACAAATCAAGGATTACCTCGAGAGTGGCAATATTCGTAATGCCGTTAACTTCCCTACCGTCAAAATGGCAAAAATGAATGGCCAACATCGCCTCACCGTCGCACATGAAAACATCCCTAACGTCATCGGGCCAATTACCAATGCCATAGCTAAAGCCGATATTAATATTCTTGATATGTTGAATAAATCTCTAAATGATTCAGCTTATACCCTGATAGACACTGAAACAGAACTGCCAACAGGCGTCATTAAAGAAGTTGAAGCTATTACTGGCGTGCTAAAAGTCCGTTGCCTTAATTAAAATCATAAGTTCATGAATTAAGTCACTCTTTTCATGGTTTACCGATTGAGCAATCGCGAACACAGTAGTATGCTTTAGCTAAACAATTTCTGGAGAACATAATATCTAAAATCAGCCATCTCATCCTTGGACTTTTCTTATTGTCAGCCTTACCCGTCAGTGCTGAGGTTATCTCCATTACAGACCCACGTTATAGCGTACCCAATGATGCCTCTGGCGTTGTTCGTCCAACACGCGGCATGTCAATGAATGCCGTTGCACAGTATTATGGCCAACCCAGCTCTAAAACAGCCACTATTGGTCAGCCTCCCATCACTAAGTGGACATATCCTGAATTTGTTGTGTTTTTTGAATATAGCACGGTCATTCACTCGGTCGTACCGCGCCAATAAACTGCTCTGAGATGAATCTTCTTCGCTAGCTATACCAGAATGACCAGAACACGATCATCAACATGTTCAAATTGATATTTTCTAGCTGACTTGTATCAGAAACTTAGCTAACTTTCTTCACCTAAAAAACGCCGACGCGCCCATTTAGGGTAGGTCCCTTCTTTAGCATGGTGGAGGGAATCAGACTCAATCACGACTAAAACTAATACCGATACTAACGTCGGCAATAAACCCAAACCACCTGCCAAGGCATAGCTCATTTCTCGCATTAAGCCCAGCTGTGCCTGTCCATACCAAGCAGCGGCTGAAACAAAAACCAACAATATGAGCATCACAGCCAGCAAACGGCTCCAACGTGCAGCAATCTGCCAATGAATAAAAACAAATTCGCTATCATCACGTTGCACTCGAGCAGCGCGAAACAATGTATAGATAATTGCAAAGATAGAAAGTATCGGCACTAAAACGACTAAATACATATAATTTGGGCCTAGCGTTGCTATGCCCACGAATAACAAAATATGGTTAACAATCAAATTACTGAGAAAAATATCATGAGCACGCTTCGCTAATGTTCTCTCACGTGCCGTCGGCATCGCCGTTTCAGCCAATTGGTTAAACCTTACTTCGCCATATTATTTAAAATTGCTTCTCGTACCGCACCGAGAGTGGCATCAACCGTGACCATTGGGCCTGTACTCTGCTGAATTGCAATATCAGGATCCTTCAAACCATGCCCAGTCAAAGTACATACCACTGTGCTGCCTTCTGGAATCTTACCCGTCTCAATATCATTCAAGGCACCTGCAAGCGATGCTGCCGAAGCCGGTTCACAAAAAATACCTTCTTTCTCAGCCAATAACTTTTGAGCGGCAAGAATAGCTTCATCAGTACATTCGTCAAACCAACCGCCAGACTCTTCTTTAACAATCCAAGCTTTTTCCCAGCTTTGAGGATGGCCAATACGAATTGCTGTTGCAACAGTTTCTGGGTCATCAACCATACCACCACGCATAAACGGCGCAGAACCAGCAGCTTGATAACCGACCATCTTCGGACGTTTAGATCCGACAACGCCTTTAGCAAACTTACAATCACCTTCACAGTACGCACAAGACTCCGTCACTTTATCACCGGCTTTACAGGCGTATTCAGAATAGCCAATCCAGTGTGCCGTGATATTGCCCGCATTACCCACAGGTAAACAATGAAAATCAGGTGCTTCGCCTAATTCTTCGACAATCTCAAATGCCGCTGTTTTCTGACCTTGTAAACGGTAAGGATTAATTGAATTAACAATTGTTACAGGCGCTTCTTTAGCGACATCTTTAACCAACTGCATACCCTCATCAAAATTGCCTTTGATTTGGATTACCGTCGCACCATGCATCATCGCTTGCGCTAATTTTCCCAAAGCAATCTTGCCATCCGGAATCAATACAAAAGCGGTAATCCCAGCGCGTGCGGCATAAGCTGCTGCCGCTGCTGATGTATTACCAGTTGAGGCACAAATGATTGCCTTACTGCCTGCTTCAACCGCTTTTGTCACGGCCATCGTCATACCACGATCTTTAAACGAACCTGTTGGGTTTAAGCCTTCATATTTAATATAAAGATCGACGTTTTTACCAATTAAACCGGGAATGTTATCCAATTTTAATAATGGCGTATTGCCCTCACCCAAACTAATTAAACGGGTATCATCGCTCACCGGCAGACGGTCGCGATAGTTTTCAATCAAACCCGTATAACGTGGTCGAAATGGCATAATTTTTTCCTCTTAAATAATATCTAATTTTGGCTAGTTTAAATTAGTAACTAACCTAAAGATTCCATACGAATTCGCATGACTGAATCTTTTACTGTCTTTAATGCTTCGATGTGTTTTATCGCCATATCCATGTTTTTCTCCGCAATCGCTTGCGTCAACATAATGACCGGCACCATGCCATTGTGATCTTCAGGCTCTTTTTGCAAAATAGCTTCGATACTGATTTTCTGTTCAGCCAAAATACGCATAATGTCGGCCAGTACACCTGGCTCGTCATCAGTATGAATACGCAAATAATACGACGTCACAACCTCAGACATAGGTAAAATTGGCGTATCAACCAGAGCATCTGGCTGGAAAGCCAAATGCGGTACCCGGTTTTCTGGATCACTGGTCAACACACGTACAACATCAATAATATCAGCGACGACAGCTGAAGCCGTTGCTTCTGATCCGGCACCTGCACCGTAATACAGAGTGGGACCAACAGCATCGCCTTTGACCAACACAGCATTCATCACACCATCAACATTAGCAATTAAGCGACGATGCGGAATCAAAGTAGGATGAACGCGAAGCTCTACCCCATGTTCTGTTTTCTTACTAATGCCTAAATGCTTGATGATATAACCTAATTCAGCCGCATATTTCACATCTTCTTGTGACACCTGACTAATACCTTCGGTATAAGCCTTATCGAATTGCAAAGGAATACCAAAAGCAATTGACGCCATAATGGTTAATTTATGAGCAGCATCGATACCTTCAACATCGAAAGTAGGGTCAGATTCGGCATAACCTAAGGCCTGTGCTTCAGCTAAAACTTCAGGGAAATCACGGCCTTTATCACGCATCTCTGTCAGGATAAAGTTACCTGTACCATTAATGATGCCAGCCAACCACTCAATACGGTTCGCCGATAAACCTTCACGCATTGCCTTTATAATTGGTATACCACCAGCAACACCGGCTTCAAACCCAATCGTCACCCCTTTCTCTTGGGCTTTCGCAAACAGCTCATTACCGTGCAAAGCAATTAACGCTTTATTTGCAGTCACAACATGTTTGCCATTCTCAATCGCTTTGAGTACCAGCTCCCGTGCGATGCCTGTGCCGCCAATCAACTCAACCACAACATGAATATTAGGATCATTAACGATCTCAAATGCATCTGTTGTAATATCGATACCGCTGATATCACAATCACGTTCTTTCTCTAACGTACGGTCAGCCGCACGCGTGATTTCAATATCACGGCCAGCACGACGTGTAATTTCTTTTATATTCCGGCGCAGCACATTCACTGTACCGCTACCGACTGTACCTAATCCCAATACACCAATTTTTACTGATTGCACGCTTTGGCCCCCTAGCCTTTTCTGAACATATCGCGAATCCCACGGATCGCTTGACGTGTTCGATGTTCATTTTCAATCAAACCAAAACGGACATGATCATCACCATACTCACCAAAACCAATGCCTGGTGACACGGCCACTCTCGCTTCTTGTAATAATTTTTTCGTAAACTCTAATGAGCCCATATCGCGGTATTTTTCTGGAATCTTAGCCCAAACAAACATCGTGGCCTTAGGCTTTTCAACCTGCCAACCCAGTCCATTCAAACCATCGCACAGCACATCACGACGACTTTTATAAGTCGCAACAACCTCTTCAACACATTCCTGAGGACCATCAAGTGCCGCAATGGCAGCCACTTGAATTGGGGTAAACATCCCATAATCCAAATAAGACTTCATTCGTGATAGCGCGGCAACTAATACTGGATTACCCGACATAAAGCCCACTCGCCAACCCGGCATATTGTAAGTTTTAGATAAAGTATAAAACTCAACCGCCACATCTTTAGCACCAGGAACTTCTAGAATGGAAGGTGCTTTATAGCCATCAAAGGTGATTTCGCCATACGCTAAATCATGTACCACCCAAATTTCATGCTCTTTCGCAAATGCCACAACCCGTTCAAAAAATTCTAAATCAACACATTGTGTCGTTGGATTACCCGGAAAGTTCAACACCAACATTTTTGGTTTAGGCCAAGTGTCTTTGACAGACTTTTCTAACTCAGCAAAAAAATCGCCACCATCAACCAAAGGCACATGGCGAATATCAGCGCCTGAAATAACAAAGCCATAAGGATGGATGGGGTAAGCGGGATTTGGTACTAAAATCGCATCGCCAGGCCCAACAGTCGCCAAAGCTAAGTGCGCCAAACCTTCTTTAGAGCCAATCGTAACAATGGTTTCTGTTTCGGGATCTAAAGTGACATCAAACCTGCGCTGATACCAGTCACAAATCGCTTTACGTAAACGGGGAATACCACGAGAAACAGAGTAACGATGTGTATCCGGTCGTTGTGCCGCTTCAGTTAACTTTTCAATAATATGCGCAGGCGCAGGACGGTCAGGATTGCCCATCCCAAAATCAATAATATCCTCTCCACGCGCACGTGCTTGCGCCTTCAAATCGTTAACGATATTGAATACATAAGGCGGGAGGCGTTTAATCCTAGGAAAATCGTCGTTCAACACAGCACCTGAAATAATAAAAAACAGCTGGCAAACCCAGCAAAATAACTGAAAATGGCTAACACTTCAAATCGTATTTAACCAATATGGATAGTTATGAGCCAACAAGACCTATTTTACAACGAAATCTTAGAAGAACTCGAAAATGGCAGCTTAGTGCTACCTACCCTACCAGAAGTCGCGTTACGCGTCCGCGATGTTGTTGATGAACCGGATGTCACAGCTAAACAATTAGCCGAAATTATCGTCACCGATGCAGCCCTGTCAACGCGTTTAATTAAGCTCGCCAATAGTCCATTATACCGAGGTCGCATTTTATCAGAAAGCGTTCAAATGGCCGTTTCAAGACTCGGCTTATCAATGGTCCGCAATCTTGTTATCAGTCTCGTCATGGAACAAATGTTTCAAGCCACCTCAAACAGACTCGATAAACGCCTTCATGACCTATGGGATCACAGCACTGATGTCGCCGCACGTTGCCAAATACTCGCTAAAAAACATCCTGGCATAAAACCAGACGAAGCCATGCTGGCCGGCCTCGTTCATAACATCGGCATTCTACCGATATTAATGAAAGCCGAAGACACGCCAGAACTGATTCAAGATACCCAAATGCTCGATAACTTGATTGACCTCTTACACAATAAAATCGGTTCTGCGATCTTAAAAAGTTGGGCCTTCTCAGAGACCTTGATCGCTGTGCCTTTGGAATACAGTAACTTAGCATGGGACAGTGAAAAAAGCCCAGATCTCGTTGATATCGTCCAAGTCGCGAATATCCAAAGCCTTGAAAATACAGACAAAGCCATCACACCAGAGCAATTAGATTCTGTTAAATCCTTCAAAAAGCTTGGCCTAGACACCGGTATTTTAGTTAGCGAAATTGATGAAGACAGCGAAGAATATGCTGAGGCATTGGCTTTGTTTGGCTTTAACTCTTAAATTGAACAAAATGGTGAACTCCGTACTTTGAGAAGAATCCCAAAGTGCCCTTCTGCGAAGCCGAGCTTTGAAAAGCTATTTGAGATCAATACGACGAGTGTCTGGGCGTAGCGAGTTTTCCTCGTATCTCAAAATAGATTGAAATGTGAGGGAGCCCGTAAGGCAAGCATAGGCTGGCCTTTTTTTGGTTCTGTTTATTTTGGCCACGCAAAATAAATGAACGCCCCGCCCCCGCGGCATCGAGCGGTATCAAATAAAGCTTTTTATCTAAAACCTATTCCGGCCGCATATGCGGAAACAACAACACATCACGAATCGTCGGCGAATCAGTTAATAACATCACCAAACGATCAATCCCAATGCCTTCACCGGCTGTCGGCGGCATACCATATTCCAATGCGCGAATATAATCGGCATCAAAATGCATTGCCTCATCATCACCCGCATCTTTGTCAGCTACTTGCGCTAAGAAGCGTTCTGCCTGATCTTCAGCATCATTCAACTCAGAAAAACCATTGGCTATCTCGCGGCCACCAACAAAGAATTCAAACCGATCAGTCACAAACGGATCAGCATCACTACGGCGCGCTAAGGGCGATACTTCCGTAGGATAAGCTGTAATAAAAGTGGGTTCCATTAAACGTTCTTCAACTGTTTTTTCAAAAATTTCAATTTGGATTTTACCTAGGCCATAACTGTCTTTTAATGGAATACCTAAATCTTTAGCTATCGCTGATGCACTTTCTAATGTCGCCAACTGTTCCGCGGTAAGCGTTGGATTAAAATGCAAGATAGACTCTACAACCGTCATCCGGTGGAATGGTTTTGAAAAGTCTAAGTCGGTGCCTTGATAGTGCACTTGCGATGTGCCCAAAACATCTTGCGTCACCGTTCGTAACATCTCTTCGGTCAAGTCCATTAACTCTTGATAATCTGAATAGGCCTGGTAAAACTCGACCATGGTAAATTCAGGGTTATGGCGTGTTGATAAACCCTCATTACGGAAATTACGGTTAATTTCAAATACCCGCTCAAAGCCACCCACCACCAAGCGCTTCAAATACAGTTCTGGTGCAATACGTAAAAATAAATCCATATCTAAGGCATTATGGAAAGTGGTAAACGGTCTCGCCGTTGCCCCACCCGGAATTGCCTGCATCATCGGTGTTTCAACTTCTAGATAGTCTTTCGCCATTAAGAACCGGCGAATACCATCAATGATCTTGGTGCGAATGACAAACGTTTCACGACTCGCTTCATTCATAATCAAATCAACATAACGTTGGCGATAACGCGTCTCTTGATCAGATAAGCCATGAAATTTTTCAGGTAAAGGTCTTAATGACTTCGTCAATAAACGAATATCATCGACTATGACGGATAGCTCACCTTTTTGCGTACGGAATAATGTCCCTTCCGCTGCAATAATATCGCCTAAATCCCAACGTTTAAACCCAGCGTAAACACCTTCAGCCAGATCGTCACGTTTGACATACAATTGCATATCACCCGACATATCTCGAATAGTCGCAAAACTAGCTTTACCCATGACTCGCTTAGTCATCAATCGACCTGCAATCTTGACCCTACGCGTATCCGCTTTTAATGTTTCCGAATCAGTCTCAGCATATTCAGAAGCCAATTCAGCATTCATCACATTACGACGAAAATCATTTGGGAAAGCATTGCCTTCCGTACGCAATTCAGCCAGTTTTTCACGGCGCAGTGCGATCAGTCTGTTTTCGTCTTGTTCTATTTCGTTTGTCATAGTGTTCTCGATTACAACCCTGATTTCAGGGAAGCTTCAATAAATTGGTCTAAATCGCCATCCAAGACGGCTTGGGTATTACCTGTTTCTACATTTGTTCGTAAGTCTTTTATGCGAGATTGATCTAGAACATAAGACCGAATCTGACTGCCCCAGCCAATATCAGACTTGGCCTCTTCTGCCGCTTTCTTTTCTTCATTTTGCTTCATCAATTCAAGTTCATACAATTTCGCCCGTAATTGATTCATCGCATTATCACGGTTTTGATGTTGTGAACGCTGGTTTTGACACTGCACCACGGTATTGGTCGGCAAATGGGTAATCCGAACCGCTGAATCCGTCTTATTGATATGTTGGCCACCCGCACCACTGGCGCGGTAGGTATCGACGCGTAAATCAGAAGAATTAATCTCAATATCAATATTCTCATCGACTTCAGGATAAACAAACACCGATGCAAAAGAAGTATGTCGGCGTGCACCTGAATCAAACGGCGATTTACGCACTAAGCGATGGACTCCCGTTTCGGTTCGCAACATGCCAAAAGCATATTCACCTTCAAAATGAATCGTCGCACTCTTAATCCCGGCAACCTCACCCGCAGACACCTCGACTAAATCCACTTTATAGTCGTGAGACTCACCCCAGCGTAAATACATACGTAGGATCATATCTGCCCAGTCTTGCGCTTCTGTGCCACCCGATCCGGATTGAATATCTAAGTAAGCATTATTCATATCCAGCTTGCCCGAAAACATCCGCTGGAATTCTAACTTCTCTAGCGCCTGTTCTAACTCAGCTAGATCAGCCTGCACCGCATCAAAGGTTTCTTGATCTTGTTCTTCAACGGCCAATTCTAATAAATCTTTGGCATCCGCCAAGGTCTCGTGGTGAGAAGATAACGTCGTAACGATCCGCTCTAAATTAACACGCTCTTGGCCTAGCTTTTGTGCGCGATCAGGATCATCCCAAACAGTTGGTGATTCAAGCTCACGGGATACCTCGATAAGCTGCTCTGCCTTGCTATCATAGTCAAAGATACCCCCTGAGATCGTCGCTACGACCCGTGAGCTCTTTAATCTTTTGCATTGTTGCGCCTAATTCCAAACCAACCTCTTGATAAACAGTCTTGTTCGAGCGAACTAAAAAGCCGCCTATTGTAGCGTATTTAGCGCTTTGGCAAAAAGCGCATCGGATCGACCGGCTCGCCATTACGTCGAATTTCGAAGTGCAACTGATCCCGCTGCGCGCCGGTTCGACCTAGTAAAGCGATTTTCTGTCCAGCCTTAACCGTTTGGCCATCCTTCACTATCAAATACTTGTTATGAGCGTAGGCGCTCAAATACGTATCGTTATGCTTAATAATAATTAGGTTGCCGTAACGGGGCAGTCCGTTACCGCTATAGACTACCTTGCCGGCTGCAGCGGCTGAGACTTTTTGTCCTGACTTACCCGCAATATCAATACCTTTACGACCCACAGCACTTTTCGAATACGTTGAAATAATCTTGCCATTAACAGGCCATCGCCAGCTTAACCGTTTGTTTGATGGCAACCAAGTCGACTTGGTGGCTGTTTTTGTTTTCTTTGTTGTTGATGTTTTTTTAGCCGTTGATGCCTTATTGCTACTTTTTTTAGCTACTTGTTTATAAGGTTTAAATCTTAACTTTTGACCCACATAAATCGTATAAGGCGAATCAATGGCATTGATCCGCGCTACCGTTTTAAAGTCCTTGCCAAAACGCCAACTCACTGAATACAGTGTATCGCCACGTTTAACCTTATAAACAGTAGGGGGTGCTTGCTGACTTTGCGCACGATAAACACCGACAGGCGCTACAGCCTGACTGCCACCGCAACCAACCAAAGCCAACATCAACAAAATTAAAATGAATCTCATCAAAAACGTTGCTCTAATGCCTATCAATCTATCGTAAAAACAAGTGCTAGTGTGACACGATACATTGGCAGAAGTTTGCAAAGTGCGCTATCAGCGCTCTTAATGGAACCAAATAAAGTAAACGGCGACAATCACAATCACCATCGCCCAGCCCAAACGATCAACCCACAGCGATAATTGTTTTTCTAAATCTGCACCGCCCCAACGCATCAACCCTGCCACCAAGAAAAAACGACAGCCTCTTCCCACCAGAGATCCTAAAATAAAGGGCACTAAAGCCATCGCCGCAGCACCCGCTGCAATAGTGAAAACTTTATAAGGAATCGGTGTAAATCCGGCCATAAAAATAGCCCAAAAACCCCATTTAACAAACCAAGCTTGTGCCAATTGGTAAGCATCAAAATAACCAAACTCATGCAGCCAGGGCATGATTATTTCAATAGCAAACAGGCCAATGACATAACCCAACACACCGCCTAATACCGATGCCAATGTCGTCAACCCTGCATAAAACCAGGCTTTCTCTGGTTTTGCCAGCGTCATCGGCGCTAACATTACATCAGGCGGAATGACGAAAAAAGAGGATTCGGTAAAACTCACCAAAGCTAACCAATAACTGGCATAGCGATGCTGCGCCCATGACATTACCTTGTGATAGATCCCTGAAAATAATTTCATTATTCTCTACCCTGCACCCGAGTTTGTGTCAGAAAAAACATAACGCATCAATCCCACTAAAAAGGCCGTGCTTGCGCCAAATAATAACAAACCGCCCATCGCCTCAAAGCTGCCCAATAAGCGCCATTGTTCGGATAACACAACATCACCATAGCCCAGCGTTGTTGATGTCGCGACGGAAAAATAGAGTGCATCCTGAATCCCTGAAAACTCACCTAACGCTACGTAGATATAGGACCAGAACCAAGCTTCCGCGGTATGAATACCGATAATGATAAAAACAGAAAAGCCAAAAGCTAGCATCGTACCGAAAGTGCTATCAAAAATCTGATAACTTATCTCCCAGCGCTTTAATATCGCCGCCAGCCACATCAGAATAATCACGTGAAAGATGACCATGACAATAATCAATCCGGTCCCATAAATGAGTTGATTACCAAACATCATTAACTACCTTCTCCACCCGACTCATATCGCTCTATTTATGTTTGTCCTGACAGTAATGGCACAAAGCTAACATCATCCAATACTGTTTCTTCAAAGGCTGACCCATTTCGGTCAATCACTCGCAGTGATTGACGCCCACTGTCGCCGACGGGAATAACCAATCGGCCGCCGGGTGCGAGTTGCTTCAATAAAGCCTCTGGCACAGTTTCCGGCGCACAGGTCACAATAATACCGTCATAAGGCGCATGTTCCTCCCAGCCCCATGTACCATCGCTATATTTCAAGCGGATATTATTGTGCTTCAATTGATAAAATCGCTCACGCGCTTGATTTTGCAAGGGTTCTATACGTTCAACACTATAGACACGCTCAACCAAACGCGATAACACCGCTGTCTGATAACCCGATCCGGTGCCAATTTCCAACACTTTCTTTTTCGGGATTCCATCTAACAAAATCTCGGTCATTTTCGCGACACTATGTGGCTGAGAAATCGTTTGACCATGCCCAATCGGCAATGCAGTATCTTCATAGGCACGACTCGCTAGTGCCTCATCAACAAACAAATGACGCGGCAACTCTCGCATCACGTTTAATAATTCAATATTGCTGATACCTTGCTCTTTTAACCGATTAATCAAGCGATCTCTCGTACGCTGAGATGTCATGCCAATGCCACGACTATCAGGAATCAAACTGCTGCTCCTTTCAACCACGTCGAGACGCCATCAATCGCCTTATAAGCAGTTAAATCGATTTGTAACGGTGTCACTGACACCGCACCACGACGAATCGCATCAAAGTCCGTCCCGGGGCCCGCATCCTGCTCTTCTCCTGCAGGACCAACCCAGTACATCTCTCGACCTCGTGGATCAAGCTCTTTTATCACTGGATCCGCTTTATGGCGATGGCCTAAACGCGTGGTTTCAAAGCCAGTAATCTCATCAATAGATAAATCTGGTACATTCACATTCAAAATGGTATCTGCCGGCAGTGAGGCCTTTTGCAAATGGCGTACGAGTTTTTTTGCCACCCAAGCCGCAGTTTCATAATGCGTTGCCGTATGGCCATTCAAAGAGATAGCAATAGCCGGAAGACCTAAAAACCGCCCTTCCATTGCGGCAGCCACCGTACCAGAGTACAAAACGTCATCACCCAGATTGGCGCCTGCATTAATGCCTGACACGACCATATCTGGTTCTTCTTTCAACAAACCCGTAATAGCCAAATGAACACAATCTGTCGGCGTACCATCAACACGGTAAACACCATCATCCATTTTATTCAATCGCAGCGGGTTTTCTAATGTCAGCGAATTGCTCGCACCACTTCGGTTACGGTCAGGCGCCACAACGGTAATCTCACCCAAATCTGTCAAGGCAGCAGCTAAAGCACGAATGCCTTCCGCCATATACCCATCATCATTACTGACTAAAATTTTCATTGTGTTCTAAATTCACCTTCATCGCCTCAACAGACGACATCTCATAGACGCATAAACCAGTACAACAAAGCCAAGACACTAAATTTTGGTGCTTGGCTTTGTTGTACTCAACTTTTACAATTGTTGTTCTAGCGTGAAACTTAATTCAATTTATTATCTGATTGTCCGCCACCATAACTACTGAATGGCATTGGCTCACCACCCGGCGTGACTTTAACCGCACAATATTTAAATTCTGGAATCTTCGCTGCAGGATCAAGTGCCGAATTCGACAATTTATTAACCGCCGCTTCGTAATAACAGAACGCCATAAATACTGCGCCAGTTGGCACCGCTTCATCTGCACGGGCAATCATCGTAATCTCACCACGGCGTGTTGATAACGTAATCATTTCACCCGGCAGCACACCCATTTCATCCAAACTAATCGGATTAATCGTCGCGACCGCTTCTGGTTCTATCGCATCCAACACATTAGAACGACGCGTCATCGAACCGGTATGCCAATGCTCCAACATCCGACCTGTAATCAGTACAAATGGATATTCTGCATCAGGACGTTCATCTGGCGGCACAATATCAGCAGGAACAAACTTACCTAAGCCATTGGCACTTTCGAAGGTATCGGTGAAAATAATGTCTTGACCCGGGTCACCCTCTTCTAAACAAGGGTAAACAATCGCGCCTTCATCTTCTAAACGAGCCCAAGTCATCCCCCCCATCGTTGGTACCGCTTTACGTATCTCAGCGAACACCTCAGATGAATCAGCATAATTCCAGTCCAAACCAAGACCACGTGCCATTTCTTGAACAATCCATAAATCTTGACGTGCATCACCTGGCGGATCAATCACCTGACGCCCCAACTGAACCAATCTATCAGTATTGGTAAATGTCCCTGTTTTCTCTGAGAAAGCAGAAGCAGGTAACACCACATCAGCCAAATAAGCTGTTTCTGTTAAGAAAATATCTTGTACAACCATATGCTCCAGCTCTGCCATTGATTGACGCGCATGGTTAGCATCAGGATCTGACATGGCTGGATTTTCACCCATCACATATAACCCTTTCAAATCACCAGCATGAATTGCTTGCATGATTTCAACCACGGTCAAACCCGGATTATTATCTAACTCGCAATCCCATAATGCTTCAAAATAAGCATGGGCTTTTTCATCAGTGACCGGTTGATAATCAGGGAACACCATTGGGATAAGTCCCATATCTGATGCCCCTTGGACATTATTCTGACCGCGCAAGGGATGTAAACCGGTGCCTGGACGACCAATTTGTCCTGTCATTAAGGATAATGAAATCAAGCAACGTGCATTATCAGTACCATGAATATGCTGTGACACGCCCATGCCCCAAAGAATCATCGATCCCTTTGATAAAGCATACAAACGAGCTGCTTGTTTTATCGTCTCAGCCGAAATACCACAAATCGGTTCCATCGTTTCTGGCGAATAAGATTCTAAATGCGCTTTCATCGCTTCAAAACCTTCTGTCCGCTCGGCTATAAATTTAGGATCCGTTAATCCTTCCTTAATGATGGTATGCATCATCGCGTTCAACATCGGGACATCACTACCCGGTTTAAAGGCCAAATGATGCGTTGCCTCACGCGATAACTCAGTTTTACGCGGATCCATCAAGATTAACTTAGTGCCATTTCGCATGGCATTTTTCATCCACGTCGCACCGACAGGGTGATTCACAGTCGGATTAGCACCGATAATCATAATCACTTCTGCTTTGTCTACATCCGAGACGGGGTTCGACACAGCACCTGATCCTAAGCACTCTAATAACGCCACCACAGAAGAGGCATGACATAGACGTGTACAGTGATCAACATTGTTAGTTTTAAAGCCCGTTCTTACCAATTTTTGGAACAAATAAGCTTCTTCATTACTGCCTTTTGCGCTACCAAAACCTGCTAGGGCATTGGGTCCTTGCGTATCGCGGATCTGATTGAAGCCACCTGTTGCAAGAGCTAAGGCTTCTTCCCACGTCGCTTCACGGAAAATTTTATCAACATCATTGGGATCCATTGAGAAATCGGCCGATTTCGGCGCGTCATCACGACGAATCAATGGTTTAGTTAAACGATGTGGGTGATGAATGTAATCAAAACCATAACGTCCTTTCACACATAAACGGCCTTTATTCGCCGGGCCATCACGTCCTTCCACATATAAAATCTTGTCGTCTTTAATATTGTAAGTCAGCTGGCAACCGACACCACAATAAGGACACAAAGAGTCAACTTTACGATCGGGCTCCGATAATCCGACTTCATTAGCAGGCATCAAGGCGCCAGTAGGGCAAGCTTCAACACACTCACCACAAGCCACACAGGTACTCTCGCCCATAGGGTCATCAAGATCAAAGACAATCTCTGTATGACTGCCACGCATCGCTAAACCAATGACATCATTATTTTGTTCATCACGGCACGCACGGACACAACGGGTACATTGAATACACGCATCCATGTTGACAGCAATACCCGGATGAGAAATATCACACGGTGGTTGCTCTCTTGCTTCAAAACGTGGCAAGCCAACGTCTAATTTACCGGCCCAGTAATCTAGCTCTGAATTCAAAGTGTGGGGTTGTTCTGACACATCGGCTTTTAATAACTCAAGTATCATCTGCTGAGCTTTAACAGCGCGAGCACTATTCGTTTGCACGACCATATTATCTGTCGGACTACGGCAACATGATGGCGCTAACACCCGTTCGCCATCGACTTCGACCATACAAGCGCGACAGTTACCTGCTTCACCTTGACGCTCGGAATAGCATAAATGAGGCACTTCCAAACCTTGGCGTTTTGCAACATCAAGCAAAGTCTCATTCTCAGAAGCAGAAACCGCCTGACCATTTAAGGTAAAACTAACTGTATTCAATAGCTCTTCAGGATTAACGGCCATTATTTCGACTCCCCCGTGGTTAACTCTTCGGCGAAGTACTTAATCACGCTGCGCAATGGATTCGGGGCTGCTTGCCCTAGACCACAAATTGAAGCATCAACCATCACTTCGGATAGTTCTTCTAATAAATTTTGGTCCCATTCCGGATTCGCCATTAAGCCAACCGCTTTAGCCGTACCAACACGACAAGGCGTACATTGGCCACAGGACTCATCTTCAAAGAATTTCATCGCATTCACAGCTAAGTCACGCGCATGATCTTGGTCAGAAAACACCACAATCGCAGCTGAGCCGATGAAACAACCATATTCTTGTAGAGTATCGAAATCTAATGGCACATTACCGAGTGATGCAGGCAGAATTCCGCCTGAAGCCCCCCCTGGGAAATAGCCATAAAAAGTATGACCTATCTCCATGCCATCACAATACTCATCAATCAATTCTTGCATCGAAATACCAGCCGGTGCAAAGTGCACACCCGGTTTATTCACCCGCCCACTGACAGAAAATGAACGTAAACCCACACGACCATTCCGACCGTGGTCAGTCATAAAACCAGGCCCTTTTTCAAGAATATCGCGGACCCAATAAACCGATTCCATATTATGCTCAAGCGTTGGCCGTCCAAACAAACCAACCTGTGCCACAAATGGCGGACGCAACCGAGGCATGCCTCGTTTACCTTCAATCGACTCAATCATCGCCGACTCTTCACCACAGATATAGGCACCCGCACCACGACGCAAATGGATAATAGGTAAGTTTTCAACCGGTGGGTTCGCAATTAATTTCGCGACTTCTACTTCAAGTGACGCTCTAATTGCAGCATATTCATCACGTAGATAAATATAAATTTCATTAATCTTCGTTGCCCAAGCAGCAATCAACATACCTTCAAGGAAACGATGTGGATCGCGGTCTAAATAGTATTTATCTTTAAACGTACCCGGCTCACCTTCATCAATGTTCACAGCCATCAACTTAGGATCTGGCTGATCCCGCACAATGCGCCACTTACGACCACTTGGAAAACCCGCGCCACCCAAACCACGCAGGCCTGAGTCATCCATTGTCGTCAATACATCTTCAATTTTATGTGTACCATTCATACACGCTTGATAAGTCTCGTAACCTTGACTCTTTTTGTATTCATCAAAAAGAATTGGGTTAATCGATTCAGGCTTGATATTGCCTGCGGTGACTTCAGCCATCACTGAATCAACATCAGCGTGCTCAACCGGGTTCATCCCGACAACAGCGACAGGGGCAACATCACAGCGTCCGATACAAGGTACTTTTTGAACCCGAACCTGATCGCCAAGCCCTTCTTCTAGGGAAGAAATCAAGCCATGCGCACCTTTCATTTCACATGTTAATGATTCACAAACACGTACGGTCAGCGCTGGGGGTGGAGTATCGTTTTCTTTAATCACATCAAAGTGGTGATAAAAAGTCGCAACTTCATACACTTCTGCTTTCGATAGCTTCATTTCTCGTGCTAAAGCAACCAAATGGGCAGCCGAGATCGCATGATAGGTATCTTGAATCTTGTGTAAATGTTCGATTAGTAAATCTTTTTGTCGAGATTCATCACCCAGTAAAGCCTGTATTTCTGACAGCGCCTTAGGATCAACTTGTCGACCTTTACCAACAGCTCTCGGTAATTTTAAGTTCTTACCTTTTTTTCGAGCGCTAATTGCCTTCTCACTCATGAAACAACCACCCCTGATTTAGACGCCATCACTAGCATAAATAATAAATATCACTCTGGAAAATACCATGAGGTCATGGCCTTGTGAAGCGAACAAAAACGCACCAAATCATGACTTATCACAAAAATAATGTTTTCGAGATCATAATAAAAAGCCAGCCGATCACTTTTTAATAAATATTAATCCAGATTAGGAGTGAGTCATGCTATTGATATTGTTCTGTTTTCGATAAAAAACCCGACTTTTATCGTGAACAATATCAATTACTTAGCCCCCATTAATTGCTGCATTAAAACACAGTGCCAGCATCATTATGTCATCTCATAAATCGCATTTTTTCGACAGATTACAATCAGGTGCCAGCCATTTTGCGCACATGACCGATTCATCCTCATCGACTGATTAATAGGCTCTTTTAAAACAAATAGGTTCCAAATTGAATAAAGTAAAGTAACTTGCTACTGTGGTTGCAGATCACTAACGAGTAGTCAAAAAATGAAAATAAAAGTGGGGATTAGCAGCTGTCTTCTCGGTCAAGAAGTACGATTTGATGGCGGCCATAAACATTCTCGACTCTGCACAGAAACACTCACACCTTATTTTGACTTTGTCCCTGAGTGCCCTGAAGTGGGTATCGGCCTTGGCATTCCAAGGAAGCCGATCAGACTCATTGGCACAACAGATGCCCCAAAAGCAGTTGCAAGCCATGACAACACGCTCGACTACACAGAAAAACTGATGAAATATGGTCAAAAAAAGGCCAAACAGCACGATGACATTTGTGGCTATATCTTCATGAAAAGCTCACCCAGTTGCGGTTTATTCCGCGTTAAAGTTTATGGTGAAAATGGTTACCCAGAAAAAGGCGGTGGTCGCGGTATTTACGCAAATGAAATCACCGATGCCCATCCTTTATTACCCGTCGAAGAGTCTGGCAGGTTAACCGATCCGCCTCTACGAGAAAATTTCATCACCCGTGTCTTCGCCTATCATAACTGGCAACAAACTGTCTCCGAAGGCCTTAGCCACAAAGCCATTCTAGACTTCCATGTCCGCTATAAGTACTGCCTAATGGCGCACTCACCAAAAGACTATGCCACGCTCGGACAAATGCTCGCTGACGCCGGGAAATCGGAACCAAATGAACTCGGTGAACGCTATTTCACTGCATTGATGACCACACTCAGTCAAATTGCCACCCGTAAAACACACACCAATGTTTTAATGCACCTACAAGGTTATTTGAAAAAGGTATTATCCGCCGACGAAAAGCAAGAGCTCGCCAAAATCATCGATCAATACCGGATTAACCAAGTTCCCTTAATTGTCCCAATCACAATGTTGAAACATCATTTTGCTAACCACCCCGATCCCTACATCAGTAAACAAGCCTATCTACAGCCTTATCCAGAAGACTTAAGTCTGAGGAATGCGATTTAGTTATTTTAGTTCAGGGGAAACTAAGAGAGCATTAACCGTCAGGAGATTTAACGACGGTCAATGCCCACTCAGAAAAGAGAGGGTGTTAAATGTAACCTTTACGACCTAAAGTACTGCGCCCACAGTTCTCCAGAATCAATTACTTAAAACTATTTTTACCAAATGTCTAAACAAACGCGTAGCCGATAGCTTAATCACACTTAAACTGAACAGGAAAAAGACAGTGAATAAGCCCTATTCGCCTATTAATATCCTCGACCCACAAAAGTCAGACAACTGATAATCTACACAGCTTAAGACTTAATTGCAAATGCGAATCGTTATTATTAAGAAATAACGACCAAAGCCCAATAAAAAAGGCCATCTCAGAGATGGCCTTTTTTATTAAATAGAGCAACTTAAAAAATATTGCGCTAATTTTTCCCTACATTGGCCCAAGTATCACGCAACGTGATCGTCCGGTTAAACACCAGTTTTTCTGCCGAGCTTAATTCGCTATCAGCACAAAAATAACCTTCACGTTCAAATTGATAGACCTGAACCCCTTCTGTCCCTAATACACTTGGCTCAACAATGCTCTGCGTTAGCGTCACTAATGACTCTGGATTCAAATGATCCGTAAAATCTTCAATCTCTTTGTCAGTATCGGGATGTGGATGATTAAACAAACGGTCAAACAATCTCACTTCAGCAGGAATACCATGTTCAGCCGACACCCAATGGATAACACCTTTGACTTTTCGGCCTTCAGGGTTGGCCCCTAAGGTGGCAGGATCATAACTACAACGTAGCTCAATAATCTCACCTTGTGCATCCTTAATAACGGCATCACAACGAATGACATAGGCATTTCTTAAGCGTACTTCTTTATCTTTGACTAAACGTTTAAATTTATTATTGGCCTCTTCTTTAAAATCAGCCTTGTCAATATAAAGCGTTTGCGTAAAAGGAACCTCGCGTGACCCCATCGCTTCATTTTGAGGATGATTAGGCGCAATCAGATTCTCTGTTTTGTCTGCTGGATAATTGGTAATCACCACCTTCAATGGATCTAAAACCGCCATCACCCTTGGTGCATTTTCATTCAAGTTCTCACGGATACAACTTTCTAAAATATCCATCTCAACCGAGTTATCAGATTTTGTGACGCCAATACGCGTACAAAATTCACGCAGTGCAGCAGCAGGATAACCCCGACGACGCATACCAGAAATGGTCGGCATGCGTGGGTCAGTCCAACCATCGACCAACTGCGCCTCAACTAATTTAGTCAGCTTACGTTTACTGGTAATCGCATATTGTAAATTAAGCCGAGAAAACTCAATCTGCTGCGGGTGATTTTCTGTGTTTAAAGTGTCTAAAAACCAATCATACAAAGGACGATGATCTTCAAACTCCAAGGTACAAACTGAATGCGTCACCCCTTCAATCGCATCAGAAACACAATGCGCATAGTCATACATAGGATAAATTGACCAAGCATCGCCCGTTTGATGGTGCACCACATCACGGCGAATCCGATAAATAGCAGGATCCCGTAAATTAATATTCGGCGAAGCCATATCAATCTTGGCACGCAACACCCGTGAGCCATCTTCAAACTCACCATCACGCATGCGTTTGAATAAATCTAAATTTTCTTCAACACTACGACCACGGTATGGGCTATCTTTGCCCGGCGCTGTCAACGTCCCACGATACTCACGTGTTTCATCAGCTGACAAATCACAAACATAAGCATCACCTTGTTTGATCAACTGCATCGCATAATCGTACAACTGGCCAAAATAGCTCGAGGCATAATGTAAATGGTCATCAAACTCAAAGCCTAGCCAACGTACATCTTCCTTAATCGCTTCGACAAATTCGGCTTCCTCTTTTTGAGGGTTGGTATCATCAAAACGCAAGGTACAAATGCCGTTATAATCCAGCGCCAAGCCAAAATTCAGACAAATCGATTTAGCATGACCGATATGCAAATACCCATTTGGCTCCGGCGGAAAACGAGTCTGAACACGCCCATCATGCTTATTCGATGCCATATCAGCATCAATAATATGTTGGATAAAGTGTCTCGGTTTCGTGTCAGCTGCTTCGCTCATTTTGCTCTCAATTTGTCATCAGAAAAGGCGTTAAAGTCGCCCTATTTATTATCAAAGATCACAGGATAAGGACTTTACCTTAGCGGCGCAACTGACATACCAAGCAAACCGCAATAGAATCAAACATAAACGAGTCTGACAACCCCCACAGATTTAGATACTCTTGACCCCAATACTTTGCGGAAAAGTCCTCTAACAACATAAGAATAAAAAACGCCTTATGACTAAATTACACAGCAAACAACGTTTTATTCCTTTCCAAAAAAACGATCTGATCAGGCTCTGCATCCAAGAGAGGTCGCTCAACGAAACCGACATCGATGACTTCAAATCCGTCTGTGATCTCGTTAACAGCCTCTTTCATTTCCAATTCCATCGACATCTTGAAACTTTAAAACACTGCTATTCCCCTGTTAACCCAGATGCAGATACCCAAACCGTATTCCCGGTATCTGAAACAGAAAAGCAACAACGTGAAGCAAAGCTCATCATCGAACTCAAAGCCCTGCTCGATGCTGACAACTTTGAAGAAATTACACGTGCCGATCTCGACCGTGCCTTACTAGAAGAATCATTATTTAAAATCCGACTTCAAGTCGACTTTGATGACTTCGAACACATCCTTTTCTTCCGCCGCGGCGAATCGACCCAACAAGAAACGCTTGTCAGCTGGTTTGGCCTCTCAAAAAAAGACATCACATTTAAAAACTACGAACGCGTAGTGATCTACGTCAAATACAAAAACAAAGCTTACTTCGATCAACATGGTAGACAAGATCTGTTCTTCACTCCCGGCTCGACCTTAATCAAACTTTTTCAAAACATACCCAGTGCCGACTTAGAAATGCTCTTCCCCAATACCGAAGTCCGGATGAAGACCATCGACAAGATCATGATTGGCGTCCCAGCAGCCGTCGGTGGCATCATTATGCTCGTAACCAAACTGGGGGCCACTTTGCTACTCACCGGTGCCTTAGTCGCCTTCTGGCTCGGCCTCAATGATGATCCTGTCGTATTAGATCAAAAATCCCTACTCGGCCTCGCCGCTGGTTTTGGCACATTGGGTGGTTTTTTATGGAAACAGTTTAATAACTTCAAAAACCGCAAAATCAAGTTTATGAAAACCCTCGCAGACAATCTGTATTTTAAAAATCTAGATAACAACACGGGGGTGTTTCATAGACTGATTGATGCCGCCGAACAAGAAGAAGGTAAAGAAATCATTCTCGCCTATTACTTCTTACTTAAAGCAGGTAAAGCCCTGACAGCAGAAGAGCTCGATATCGACATCGAACTTTGGTTCCAACACAAGCAAAATGCACCGATCGATTTCGACGTACCTGATGCTATTAGAAAACTAACCGAATTAGACATGGTCGAAAAACAAGGAGAGCACTATCAAGCCCGTCCTCTAAAACAAGTTAAGATCAAACTTAACCAAGTTTGGGACGATCACTTTTAGACCAATTTGTGCAGTGTCTCTTATTTTCGGAGTCCCAAATTAAACTCCAAGGTCTTAACGCCGATAGCCTTAAGTAAGGAAATTTTTAATTGATAAGTAACTGACAGCAAATAAAGCTAAAGGAGCGTTATCATGAAGACGAAAAGTAAAATCGTTGCCCAAGAATGGACTGAAACCGCAGAGCACGTCCCTACCATCGGGCAAAAGATACTTGTTTTTGTCTGGCGAGATGAAACCGTCTGCCAAGCGTGGTGGAATGGAGAGCATTACGTACTCGTCGCGGCTGATGAGCAAGGCCTAGTCAACATCTATCAAGTCCCACCCAACTCAATCAGCCATTGGGAAAATATGCCAGAAAATCCTGCTATGTCGAATAACATCCATGCCATGAGTGCACATAAACAAGCTGCGTCAGTGCATTAAAAGCACCTTTGTTTCAATCACTATATGCCTGCAATCTCAGGATAAGCGGAGAATTCAATCGCGATATTAAGCGTGTTCAACTCCCCTAATAGCTCAGCGGACAAACTTAATGATTCAGGCAACTCATTGTTAGGGTCGACTGTGGCATCAAGATCGAGAACAACATTAACCCCATTCGCTTTTAAAAAGGCAAACGCCTCTTGCTGCGAGGTAATGAGGTTTTGAACCTTTTCAATACAAACAAGCCCCGCCTGACTTTCTGCAACAATCACATCAAAACCAGAAAATTCATTTGGGTTACCAAGCATATCCGGCTCACCCTTATTGAATGAATCTGACAAGGTTAAACCCTCAAATTGCTCAAGAAACAGAGCAACATCAAAGGCTTCACCATAAACCCGTACAACGGCATCTAACATTTATTTTTCCATATCTCATTATTTCTTAGTAGGTTGGGTTGAGTGATAACGATACCCAACAAGTTGATCCAATCATAACAAAAGAGTTGGGTTTCATTCTTCAACCCAACCTACATTCTAACTTTAAAACAACGTCAGAAAATGCCCTTTATGCGAAGCCTCCCTTAGGGCAAGCATGGGCTGGCCTTTTGTTTAGTTCTGTTTATTTTGGCCACGCAAAATAAATGAACGCCCAGCGGCAGCAGAATGAAAATAAAGGGAAATACATTTATCCCGTTTAATCTTTATTAATTCTCATCATTTTTCTCAATTGCCAAAACTCTCTTTTCCAGTTTTTTAATTTCAGCAAAATTAATTTTCAGTTGCTCGACATCTTGAGTTTCTTCATCTTGATCAGGCGTAAAAAAGTCTACTTCACCACCTTTTTCAACAAATTCAATTAAATTCTTCACTGCTTTTTCTAGGACTTTAACTTTCTCACCATCACCATTTTCGTTTATATTTAAATTAACAGTGATCTCTTTGGTAATATTTTCTAATCCAGTCTTTTTTGCGGTCTCGGCTTCTTTTAGTAGTTCAGCTTCCAACTTCTTATTACCAAGCTTCAGCATTTTTATTTCTTCAGCCTTCTTTTGGATAGTTAAAACTCTGTCAGCTACTTCAAGTGCTGCCAATATTATTGTGCTTGTTGTCGTAGCTATTGTAGCAATCACAGCTAATTCAATAATGATTGAGCCCTTTTGGGCACCAATTATTTTTATATCTTCAGGTGCATGATTATGAGCCATAGCAATGCCTCGGCCTATTTCCCACCAAGTAATTCCCCACTTTTTAAAATCTGTAATATTTTCTAGAGCCACATCATTTTGAAAGTGAATTCTCATTATTACATCGTCTAAATCATCGGTATCATTGTCTTCTACAGCCGGATCTAAAAGGGGTTTTAAGTTTGCCTGTATTTGGTCAGACCGACTAATTGCATTATTAATTTGGCCTACGATTCGATTAACTTCGGCAGCAGCGGTAGCTATATCAAGACTGTTTCGAAAGAGAACCCCTTCTAACTGCTTTATACCGTTACTTCCAATATGAGGCTCAATTTCCAGTGTACCAAGCATTCTTTCTTGTTCATTAGTCAATGAATGCATAGAAATATCTTTGATCGACTCAACTACTGCATTCTTTTGGTCTACAAAAGGTTGTTGAGGTTGATTATTTCTAGTGGTAACATTTTGTTGTAGTATAGATTGTAATTCTTGGTATTTCTGAGCAACAGCATTTTTCTTAATATTCTCATCAATCCAAAATGTAAGATTTAATAATTCTAAAACCTGCATAATCTCTCCTTAATTCTTTAATTTTTCATACTTCCCGTACTAAACCAAATAAGCCGTCTGCAACGTCGCTAAGCCATTCACAAAAGCATGTAACCCTATAGGTAAAACCAACGAGCCACTCTGTACTCTTGCTAAACCCAACACCACACCCATCACAAAAATAGTCGCCATATAATACAAGTCATACTGCGTATGAATCACGGCCCAAAGCAATGATGTCACAACAACCGCACCGGCCGTACCAAGGAATGTTCGCCGAAAACCGGCTAATAGAAACCCTCTAAAAAACAGTTCTTCAAATATTGGCGCTGCAATGATCATGGCTATCCATAATAGCCACAAAGGGTCAGCGGTCGCATACGCTGACACCATAAATTCATGCGGTTCATTTTTATCAAGAAAGTAATTTAACAACTCTGAAAAGAGTAGTAATGACGTAAAGATAATGAACCAATATCGCGCCTGTTGTCGACTCGGTAATTTCAGCCCTAGATAGAGATCTAATTCACTGTATTTTTTGAGCTTAATAATCCCAACAATGACTAAGCTACCAATAATGAATGTCGACATTGTTGCTAAAGAAATCACTGTGCCATTCAACAACAGTTGTTCCGTTAAAGAAACTATCTCACTCTCTGGCACGTTGCCATGATAAACAGTGATATAAAGGCCCATCACAAACAACTGCGTAACAATAAAAAGGGCAGTAACTACAATTCCCCATGCTAGGGTCGCCCACCCGCCCCAAACGACGGTTAGTTCTAGCTGGTCATTGTTTTCATCCATATACATTCCTTGTATTGATGTTTGTTATTCTGCCACTTCGACCTTAGTCACTTTCTGCAAGCCACGTGGTAGCTTATGACCGCGCTTGCCTCGTTCACCACTGTAGTGGACCAAATCGGCAGGTTTCAGCGTTAGATGCCGTTTGCCTGCATGTAAGGTGACGCTCTCGTCTTCCGGTACGGCCGTGACAGAATGCAACCATTCACGTTTGTTACCAAAAGCCGCTTGTGGAATATTGATAAGACGTACGCCTTTACCTTTATTCATCATTGGCATTTCACTCGCAGCAAAGACCAATAGACGACCATCACCCGCAGCAACAGCTAAGTGATCTGATTCAACATTGTTCAGCCAAATTGGTTTTAATACTTCAGCCCCAGCCGGTAGATTAAATAAGGCTTTACCGGCTTTATTTTTAGCCAGTAAATTACCGAATGTCGTCACAAAACCATACCCTGCCGTATTAGACAGTAATAACGGTTGCTCTAACTCGCCCGCTAACAGCGCGACAAAGCGGGCATCTGTTGGCATTTGCAAGCGGCCGCTGAGCGGCTCACCCTGCCCTCGGGCTGATGGCAATGTATGGGCCAGTAATGAATAACTTCGGCCCGTCGAATCTAAAAAGACAATTTGTTGATTGCTACGTGCTTTAACTGAGGTCGCATAACGATCTCCAGTCCGGAAGTTCAATGATCCCGGGTCAACATCATGGCCTTTTGCCGCTCTAACCCAGCCACTTTCCGATAATACAATCGTAATCGGCTCTGTCGGTAATAACTCTGATTCACTCAAGGCTTTGGCTGCATCACGGTTGACCAAAATAGAACGACGATCATCACCAAATTTTTCAGCATCCGCTGTCAACTCTTTACGAATGAGCGTTTTTAACCGTGTTTCTGAGCTAAGCAATAACTCTAATTGTTTGCGTTCTTTTGCCAATTCATCCAATTCACCTTGAAGCTTCATCTCTTCGAGTTTGGCTAAATGGCGTAATTTTAATTCTAAAATCGCTTCGGCTTGACGATCAGTGATTGAAAAACGCGCCATCAAGACAGACTTTGGCTCGTCTTCTGTCCGGATAATCGCAATCACTTCATCGATATTCAGATAAGCAATTAATAAACCTTCCAGCACATGCATGCGATCAAGAATTTTATCTAAACGGTATTGCAAACGACGACGCACGGTTTCCGTACGATAGGTCAGCCATTCCAGCAACATGTCACGCAGGTTTTTAACTTGTGGCCGGCCATCTAAGCCAATCATATTCATATTGACGCGATAGCTACGCTCGAGGTCTGTAGTCGCGAACAAATGCGACATCAACGCATCAATGTCTATCCGGTTAGAACGGGGAACAACAACCAATCTAACCGGGTGCTCGTGATCAGATTCATCACGTAAATCAACGACCATCGGTAATTTTTTATTTTGCATTTGATTGGCAATTTGCTCAATCAACTTTGCACCAGATACTTGATAAGGCAAAGCGTTGATAATAACTTCGCCGTCTTCAATAACAAATTGACCACGCTGACGAACAGAACCATGCCCTGTTGCATATATTTTATGTAAATCAGCTTGGCTAGAGATAATCTCACCACCCGTTGGAAAATCAGGCGCTTTGATAACCTCTAGTAGCTCTTCGAGTTTAGTCGACGGTTTTTTCAGCAATAACAAACAGGCTTCAACCACTTCACGCAAATTATGAGGTGGGACATCTGTTGCCATACCGACGGCAATACCACTACCACCATTGAGTAATACATTCGGCAGGCGAGCAGGTAATAACTCTGGCTCATTCATCGTGCCATCGAAATTAGGCACCCAATCAACAGTACCTTGGCCTAGCTCACTTAATAACGTTTGCGCATACGCTGCTAAACGTGATTCGGTATAACGCATTGCTGCAAAGGATTTAGGATCATCCATCGAGCCCCAGTTACCTTGACCATCAACCAGTGGATAACGATAAGAAAAAGGCTGTGCCATCAATACCATGGCTTCATAACAAGCTGAATCACCATGCGGATGGTATTTACCCAATACATCACCGACAGTACGGGCTGATTTTTTATGTTTTGATAAGGCACTCAGACCCAGTTCTGACATCGCATAAATAATACGGCGTTGAACGGGTTTTAAACCGTCACCTACATGCGGCAAGGCCCGATCTAAAATGACATACATGGAATAATCCAAATAGGCCTTTTCAGTAAAGTCCCGTACCGGTAATTGTTCTAAATCATCAACTAGTGAACTCATTGTCCAACCATCTCTTTATTGACTATCACACTGTCGCCAAATCGCCTTGCTCTTCTAACCAAGCCTTACGATCAGAAGCCCGTTTTTTAGCTAACAACTTATCCATCATCATTATGGTGTCATCATCATCTTGAATCGTTAATCGAATCAAACGCCGTGTATTCGGTGCCATCGTCGTTTCACGCAATTGCAGTGGGTTCATTTCACCCAAACCTTTAAAGCGCTGGGTACTGACTTTGCCCTTAATTTTATCTCGTTCAATCCGTTCTAAAATAATCTCGCGTTCTTCATCGTCCAAGGCATAAAACACCTGCTTACCGACATCAATACGATATAGCGGTGGCATCGCAACACAGATATGCCCAGCTTCCACTAGAGGCCTAAAGTGGCGAACAAATAACGCACATAATAGCGTCGCGATATGTGCCCCATCAGAATCCGCATCCGCTAAGATACAAACCTTGCCATAACGTAGGCCCGATAAATCATCTGATCCCGGATCAACGCCAATCGCCACAGCAATATCATGTACTTCTTGTGACGCTAATACTTGCGAAGATTCCACTTCCCAGGTGTTTAAAATTTTACCGCGTAACGGCATAATCGCTTGAAACTCACGATCACGGCCTTGTTTAGCACTACCACCAGCCGAATCCCCTTCAACCAAAAACACTTCTGTACGTGTAACATCCTGAGAACTACAATCTGATAATTTTCCTGGCAACGCAGGGCCAGACTGCACCCGTTTCCGGATCACCTTTTTTGCTTGTTTTAAGCGTGATTGCGCATTACTAATCGCCAGCTCAGCAATCTTTTCACCATCTTCAACATGGTGGTTAAGCCAAAGACTAAAGGCATCTTTCACCGCACCTGATACGAAACCGGCACATTGTCGTGAAGACAAGCGTTCCTTGGTTTGACCTGAAAACTGCGGATCTTGCAACTTAACCGATAAGACGTAGCAGCAACGTTCCCAAATATCTTCTGGCGATAACTTCACACCGCGTGGTAATAAACTTCTAAACTCACAAAACTCACGCAGCGCATCTAATAAGCCTGAGCGAAGGCCATTAACATGCGTGCCGCCTTGCGCTGTGGGAATCAAATTAACATAACTTTCAGCGAGTTCATCACCCGGCTCAACCTGCCACATTAGAGCCCAATCCACTTCTTCCTTCTCACCTTTGATATGACCATGAAATGCCGTCGCTGGCACACAAGGTTGATCAGTCATCATCGAGGCAATATAACTATTTAACCCTTCGTCATAACACCAGCGATCTTCAACTTTCTCTTTGCCTGATAAGTCGGTGAACGTGACCACTAAACCTGGACATAAAACGGCTTTTGCTCGCAATACATGTTGCAGTTTTGAGACCAAAAACTTAGGCGTGTCAAAATAAGAACCTTGCGGCCAAAAGCGAACACGGGTACCCGTATTGCGTTTTCCTACTGTCCCAATTTCATGCAGTTCTTCGACTCGCAATCCATTTTCAAATGCAATGGCATATTCAACCCCATCGCGTCTGATATAAACATCTAAGCGAGACGATAGAGCATTCACAACCGATACACCTACGCCGTGTAAACCGCCTGAGAACTGATAGTTTTTATTCGAAAATTTACCGCCAGCATGCAGACGGGTCAATATCACTTCAACGCCGGGAACACCTTCTTCTGGATGAATATCCACTGGCATGCCACGGCCATTATCGATGACTTCTATTGAGCCATCGTTATGTAGGGTGACATCAATTTGGCTTGCATGACCGGCCACTGCCTCATCGACACTGTTATCAATGACTTCTTGTGCTAAGTGATTGGGACGGGTTGTCTCCGTGTACATGCCCGGTCGTTTTTGTACCGGCTCAAGCCCAGTTAAAACTTCAATAGCTGAAGCATCATATACGTTAGTCATAACTCTGCTTTATTCGTTTGCGTGCCAAGAGAGTAGCAGGATAAAAGCCATCAAGACAATAGCCTTTAAAAATAAGGCCTAACAATTATGCTTTCTATCAAAGGCCACATCACACTTCTATGAACGATCCACCCGTCTTAATATTTGGCCTTTAAGTGAGACGCTTTACTTTCACAAGTGGGGACTTCTTTAAACTAATACTTTATATGACTACTTCAGAGCGATGGTTTCATTCCTGCCTCTTTGAGTAACCACAATCTTATCTTCTTTCGCTAACCAACCAATCGCTCGATTCACATTCTTTAAATCAATATCACTTTCTTTAACCACTTTTGTTACAGAGCTCGGGCCATGCCCTTCAAGATATTCCCACAATTTTCCAGCAACCAAACCGATAGACTCAGACATAAAATACTCCGTACATGTAAAAGGTAATTATTAGCATCGCAAATAGGCGCCAAACATGCCAACATCGCTTTAACTAAGATGCAGTAGTAATTCTACGTACTAAGGATAAAAAAATATACTTTATTCTATGCGGCTTCAATGCTGTTAAATCCGTATTACATCAAAATATGCTTAGATTATGGTAGTGCCCGAAAGGCAATCGAGATTGAAGTTAAAGCGGCTAAAATAACAGCACGAGGTGCCGCCATATTTAAGCGCATAAAACCTGAACCCGATGCTTGGCCAAATAATGTGCCTGGACTGAGAGCAATTTTGGCTTGTTCAATTAAAAATCGATGTAAATCAGTATCACCCATACCAAGCCCACGACAATCTAACCACAACAAATAGGTCCCTTCAGACTCAACTAGTTGAACTTCTGGCAATGCTTCTTCAAGATAATGTTGGACAGCCAAACGCGTGTCTGCCAAATAAACCATTAATTCATCGAGCCAAGCTTCGCCCTCGTTATACGCAGCTTCAAACCCACAAATACTAAACGGGTTCATATTACTCACATGCCAGTTTTTAAAAACATCTTCAATCGCTTGTCGTTGTGCCGAATCATTCACAACCAATGCAGATAAACCTAGGCCCGGAATATTAAACGTTTTACTTGGAGAAACAGCCGTAATAACAGTGACATCATCCGTCAATGTAGCCAACGGCGTATGCGCTTGATCAGGAAAGATAAGATCGGCATGGATATCATCCGAAATAATCGTTAATCCATACTGACGTGCTACAGCCAATAAGGCCTCTAATTCAGTACGCGACCAAACCCGACCAACAGGATTATGCGGCGAACACAAAACCAATACCTTCGCACCGGCTTCGGCACAACTTGCCAAATGGGCCAAGTCCATTCGATAACGGCCATTTTCAAGTACTAGCGGGTTCTCAACTAAAGATCTTCCCGTGTCTGTCACTGCCGAGAAGAAGGGATGATACACCGGTGGCTGAACAATCACTTGATCGCCTAACGCTGTTAATGCCGTGATAGCGGCATATAGCGATGGGACCACCCCGGGACAAAGAATAATACTGTTTCGATCTATCGCCCAATCATGGCGTGATGCAAACCAATTTTGCATTGAGGTATAAAGACTTTCAGGATAGTCGGTATAACCATAAATAGTATGAGTAGCACGCTTAACTAACGCTTGCGTCACAGCCTCTGGCGCTGAAAAATCCATATCAGCAACCCACAATGGCACCACATCATTAGTGCCATAGTAAGTTGTTCTCGCACCGTACTTTAGGCTTGCCGTACCTGCGCGACTAACCGGTATATCAAAATCTATGGTCAACCGCGGTAACGCCACAATGACGCTTCAGATAACGTATGTTGGAACTTACGACTCGTCTCACGAATCACAAATGGCACCGCAATGGGACCTTGTTCTAAATCAAAGTGCGGTGCTAGCATCGCTTTTAAGCCATCCAATGTCGTGACATTTTCACCATCAACCTTGCGACCACCAACCCAGTTCTCTTTATCGGTATGTTCCTCGAGCCAGGTGTAAGGAGAGGTAATCATCAAAATACCACCCACATTCATTCGCTCATGAATCGTCTCTAAGAACAAAGATGGCTGGTATAAACGATCAATTAAATTCGCGGCCAACACCAAATCGTAACCTTTATAGTGCTCTTTAAGATTACAAGCATCCCCCTGCATGAACTCAATTTTTTCAGCCGTTGCTTGATCTGAAAAGCCCGTTAAGCGGCGCTCTTTGTATAACGCTAATTCGCCTTCATCAACGATGCTATAACGAATGACGCCTTGACGTTGTAATTGCACGCCCAAATTGATTAACCGTGCCGAAAAATCAATGCCTGTCACATGATCAAACTCTTTCGCTAGATCAAAGCTAGAGCGGCCAACGGCACAGCCAATATCTAAAGCGCGACCCATAGGCTGGTCGCCCATTGCTGCGATAGCAATATCTGCCAATGCTTTCGGAAAATTAGGTACATCAAGATAGCTGTCACCGTAATGAAACTCTGCATATTCTGATAACAACTTATCTGTTTCGTAATTTGAACCCACTTGCTCTTCTAGCTCCTCTGCAATCACATAACGGAAACCCGCATGCTGGAAAAAATGTTTTCTAAACGCATACCGTGCACTGCGGCGGCTTTCATTACCACACGAAATCCACGAACCACCTTTAAAAATATTATGACGACCATCAAATGTAGGCATCGTGAAATCATCATAAAACGGGTGTACTTTAAATTGTTCAAAAGGATAAATGGCCGTTTCTGTCCACTGCCATACATTGCCCACGACATCATATAAGTCGCCATGCGCATACCGGTTAACAGGACAAGATGACGCAGCATGATCCAAATGCAAATTCGCTTGGCAAATTTCGCCTTGTTCGAGCTCTTTTACGCCAGCATGATCATAAATACGGTACCACTCATCTTCTGTCGGTAGACGTACTTGTTCACCCGTTTCTTTTGCAAGCCAATTACAATAGGCTTTGGCTTCATGATAATTGACTTCAGCCGGCCAATCCCAAGGCATTGACACAACTTCCGTCATTAAGCGTAATTTAAAACCTTCATCAGCTTGAATCCAATAGCTCGGGTATTCGGCTTTGGCATACTTCAACCATTCGAGGCCTTCTTCTGGCCAAAAGCGTTGTTCCTGGTAACCGCCCGCTTTAACAAACTCCAAGAAGGCTTGATTAGTCACTAAATAACGGCTGGCTTTAAACCCCTTGACATCACTCTCGTGATTGCCGTATTCGTTATCCCAACCATAATAAACATCATCGTATTCCTTACCTACTTCAACTTTACCCGCGGGAATCTCGACAGTCTCGTTGAGTGGCGCTTCCCCAGTATCTTGACAAGGTGCCCAGTCAGCATGGGGTTGTACCCAATCTATATTCTGTTGGCGAATTAAGACGGACGAGGTTTCAAGATGAATATGCTCATGCTCAATCCCCATCATGATGGTCCACCATGGGCTTTCCCAGGTGATAGGCAAAGACAATGGCGTCGTTTTAATCAAATGGTTAATTAGTGCATTCACTTGCGAACGATAAGATCTAACCTCTTGAACCGTCGGCCAAGCATAATGCGCCTCATCTAAATCATCCCAGCTCATTTCATCAACGCCAATCGCAAACATGGACTCGAACTGTGAATTAACGCGATGATCAATCAAACCCGCTAAGACCAACTTGTTAACAAAGAAAGTCGCGGTATGACCAAAGTAAAATATTAAAGGATGACGGAGCGGAATCGCCTTCTGAAAATAGGCACGATCATCGCTTAGCGTTTCAAACAAACCATCATAGCGATGCCATGTTGCATTAAAATAATCCGCAATCTCCTGTCGCTTTGCCTCTACATCATTGCCTGACAACAAAGGTGTTCTGAGATATTGCTGATTTTTTTGTCCCACCACACCATTTTCTTCAGGCGACGGTGTTTTTAAAGACTGCGTTGATGACATCAAACTATCCTTATCGAGTTTTCATAAAACAATGACGCACCATCGCGTCATTCGTTACAAAAACCAAAAATTGAATAAAACTAAAGTCCCGACAAGCGATGAAACTCACCTGCCCATCTTAAATTTAGTTATTAAAAGTGTATCGGACATCATAGGGAACCACTAGTAAAGACACAAGTCAGTAGTATCCGCAAATAGGGTAAATAACGTTACCAAACAATTGCTTAACTAATTACCCCGTCTTCTTCCTCTATCTCAGCATCGACAACTTGATCAATATAATCGAGCCAATAACGTGCCTGACGACCCACATTTTTATAGCCTGCTGCTTGGGTCAGCCAACCTTCTGCTTTCTCAAAATGTCCCAGATAAAATTCGGCCAAACCCGCCATTAACATAGCAGTGCCGCGCTTTTGACCTTTTAGTTTATTCAAGCTCACTTTAAAAGCGCGACTGGCTTCCTGCCACTGCTCAAGTTCAAAAAATACACGCCCTAATTTCAAGCTTGCTTCACCATTGCTGTCGGAACGGACCAATCCTTTTAACACCACTACCGCTTTATTGCGCTCGCGTGCCGCTAACCAGCTATCTGCCAACCTGTTCAAGTTCTTGGGGTTTGCAGCTACTGTTCCGTTATTCATCCCCTTTTGTAACAACAATGCCGATTTATAAGGGATCTGCAAGTAGCGATACAAATCTGACAATCGTTCAACAACTCGGCCATCACTCAATGCAAGATGCCCTGCAAGGACTTCTACAGCCAAAGCAGAAACCTGCTTATTTTGTTGTGCATATAAAGCCGAAAGTTGAGACCAGTAATTATCATTATCCGGAAACCGGACGATCAATTTTTCTAATACTTTGATACCTGAAGGGAATTGTTTTAACTCTATATGCCCAGCTAATAGCAATTGATACCAATTTTCCGGCACCGTCTTAGTATTACTCACCGCGCGTTTCATATGCGTCACAGACTGACGATATTGTTCTGTTTGATAATAGGCACTGGCAATCAACACATGGGCATTATTCGGTGGATTAGCTTCCGCTTTAAACCATTGTTCAAGCACCTTAATTCCCGCTTTAAACTGTTCCTCAGCCAATAATAATTGCCCTAAGTTATAGCGTAAACCATGGCTGACTTGCTCGGGGAGCGCCTGACTATCAAGCGCCTGCTGAAACTGTGCAAGTGCCTTGCTGTAGTGTGCTTTAGCCGAATAGACATAACCTAATGTCTGTTGCACAACCGCACGGTCGTACGATCCCGCTTTGGTTTTATTTAAAATTGCAATTAACTGACTTTCTGCTTTTGAATATTGCTCTGCTGTCATCAATTCTTGAGCCGCATTCACTGCGTTATAGGTTTTCTCAGTCAAAAGATATTGTTTTTCTTCTGCCATCGAAATCTGACATAGCGACGTCAATAAAGCCAATAGGCCTATTTTTAAAAACGTCCGCATCATTTAGATAACCTGAAAGTGATTTCCTGCGCAGCGGTTTGTTCCACCGCTTGCCCATCGACAATTTTAGGATTGAACTTCCACTTCTTAATCGCTTTTATCGCCGCTTTATCAAATACGCCAGCAGGATTCGCCGTCAACACGTGCGGGTTGACCACACGACCTTCCTTCGAAATCGTAAACGCGACTTTTACAACCCCTTCAATACCACGACGGGATGCATTACGAGGATAACGAGGTGGAATCCTAACTAACGGCGTTACTTGTGCATAATCAGCCACTGCAGCAGGCGCAACAGGGTTGGATGGCGCTGCCGAAAACTCACCCAAATAAGGTCCACCAGCGATATTTAAAGGCACTTTGATATTGGGGGCAGCCATCTTTGGCGTTGGCGCCTTCACTTGTTGTGTAGGCGGTACCATCTTAGGTGGGGGAGGTGTTTTTTCAGGCGGCTTAGGTTTCTCTGGCAGTTGACGTTCCTTGATCTCAGTTACCGTGTCCTTTTTAACGCGCACGAAATCAAGTAACTGAACTTCTTCAATCGCATTACGCTCAATACGATCTGATGACGTCATCAAATGCATCATTGTAAATAAGCCCAAATTAATTAAAAGAGCAAAAAAGAGTCCAACCGCTAACCGCATAATGAATTTAAACTCTAATTCCGCTCTGCCGCAATCGACACATTCGCCACACCAGCCAATCGAGCCTGATCCATCACTTCAATCAAAATACCTGTTTTAGCCTCTTTATCCGCTTGGATAATCACCGCACCTTCCGGGTTTTCAGCATGCATCCGTTCAACATGTGCCCGAACCGCCCGACGATCAATCACGCGACCATCCATATGGATTTCACCACTGGCGGTAATCGCCACCATAATATTAGCTAACTCTTTTTGCACGGCTGTTTTAGCCGATGGCCGGCTCACGTCGACACCTGTTTCTTTAACAAAAGACGTCGTCACAATAAAAAAGATCAACAAAATAAACACCATATCAATCAAAGGCGTCATATTGATTTCTGCAACGCTGCCACTTTGGCGTCGTGAATGTCTATTTCTCACAATGATGTCCTTTTTTTCACGTTATTCATCTCGTCTTAATTGATCGGAAAACTGATCGATTTCACGTGACACTCGACCTTCTAACTCAGTACTAAAATACAAACCCGATAAAGCCGTTAATAACCCCGCCATTGTCGTAATCAAGGCGATAGAGATCCCACCGGCCATACCACGTGCATTCCCCGTACCAAAGACCGTCAGCACATCAAACGTTTGAATCATGCCATCCACCGTCCCTAATAAGCCTAACATCGGCAATGCAGCTGTTAGGGTTTTGATAAACATCAAATATCGCTTTAACGAAGCACGTGATTGCGCAATCATGCCCCCCCTAATTTGCAGTGCTGACCAACTGCCTCGCTCAGCACGGTGCTGCCATTCAGAAATCATCGCCTTAACACGTTGGGGATGCACTCGAAAAACAAATAGATAACGCTCAGCAATCAAGATCCACATTAAAATAGAGGCCAACAAAATCAGCCACAGAACGGGCCCGCCGCTCTCCATTAAGACCTGAATATTAAACAGATTATTATTTAATGCTGTCATCACGTTGCTCTGCATTACGTGCAATCAATGCCGCGCTTTCTTCATCAAAAATTTGGACCAAACGATTACTCTTACCTGACAACAAGCTATGAATCAGTAACAAAGGAATCGCAACGGCTAACCCTAACTCAGTCGTCACCAAAGCCTGAGAAATACCACCAGACATCAGCTTGGGATCACCCGTACCAAATAAGGTGATCGATTGGAAAGTCTCGATCATGCCTGACACCGTACCGAGTAAACCCAGCATCGGCGCTATCGCAGCTAAAATAGCCAGCGTAATCAAGCCACGTTCAACTTTAGGTACTTCACGCAAAATCGCTTCATCTAATTTTAACGTTATTGTGTCTAACTCATTCGCTAAACCATCACTGTATACCGATAAAATCCGACCTAATGGGTTCTTGGTGTCTGGCGTAGATTGTTTCTGCTGCTTAGCTACTTGCTGCCCCGTCAAGGATAATGAGATAAAGCGTTGTATGGCAATCAATAAACCAATCGCGCCCAACAACAAAATCAAATAACCGATCCAACCACCTTGTTGAATGCGTTCTTTTAAATCTGGCGCTTGGACCAGTAAGGCCATAATCGCGCCACGCGTTGGATCAACCACCACAGGTTCAAATAACCCTGCATCTGCTGATTCAAATTCCGCCGCGACCTTTTGTAAGCGCTCAACTGGTTGACGACCTAATGCAACTAAGTTACCTGTTTCTGGTAAATACCTAAGAAACTGTCCGTCACTAAAAGCTGAAAAAGGGCCGATTCTCGTGACTTGCTTCTCTTCGACCATGCCCTGCGCTGTGATGACTGGCAGTGCAAACTGTTTGACCTTAGAAGATTCTGTCATTTCTTTTTGTAAGGACAACCAAACTTGACGAATTTCTTCTATTGTTGGCTGCTGTTTACGCTCTGCAACTTCCCCTAAAAAACGACCCCGTTCAGGAAACTCTGCTGATATCATTGAGCTATCAATAACACTGCGGCTTTCATTAGCCACTTGTCTGACAGTACCAAATAACTCACCTAACGAACCTGATTTAAGGAGCAGATCTGCATTTTGTTGTGCCAGTAATTTTTCTTGCTCTTGAAAGCTACTGTTTAACACGGCTGTTTTAGCTTCTTGCTCAGCAAGTTGTGCTTGTGCTTGTGCTAATAATTTAGCCTGCTGATCACGTTCAGCAATAAAGGTCGCTTCCCTCTCTTGGTTTTGGGCCTGTTCCATCACGCGATCATGTTTGACACGCTCATATAGCGCATCCAAATCCTTGGGCACTTCATCAGAGTGACTGGCCAAAGTCGGGCCACTAAAAACGCTAAGAAGTAATATTACATAACGACATTTCATTGTGCTTTACCTCCCGTCTTAACCGGTAAAACCAATAAATCTGGTGGCAATTGTTTCTTTGCTACTTTCAACCCCTTTTCAATCGACTGACGATAACTATCACCGATCGCTTGCCAACCATTGTCCCAAATCCCAGCTTCTTGTCCATCTAAAGTAAGGTAATACAAACTCACCCGACCAATACGTAAAAAATCGACCGTTCTTGTTTCATCATTTAAAACTAAATCGCCTTGATAAGCTTCTATCGTGCGACCATATTCTGTTTCAACTTGATACGCCTCAAGGATACGACGATATTTTTCTGCCAAGCTGACATCCGCACGTTCCATCAAGTCCTGCAATGCAGCGATACGGAACGCGCGCTCTTCTGGTAAAAAGGGAATATCAAGTGCAACAAACTCAGCAATAACATCTATCATTTTGAGCATCAACGGGACAATTTCACGCTGCGTGGTCTCAATATTGACTAGCTGACTATTAATTGATGTCATCTCTTCTTGTTGAGATAGCACTAATTTATCAAGCTGTTCATTATAAATTCGTAGACTGTCTGTTTGCCTAATCACATTACGATATTCAGCCAACATTTGATCCGTCTGATCCGACAAACCATCAACTTTTTCCTGTGATTTCTTGGCTGATACTTCGGCTTTCACTTGCGTATCAATGGCATTTTTCAAAGTGTCTACTTGCACTGCATAAGCCAATGGCGACATCGCCATCACCAAGGCTAAGACGCACACACGACAAAAAGAGTTAGTTCGCATAAAGTGTTGATTCCCATCTGTTTAAGTTATTAGACCAAACGTTAACTCAAGGTCATTAAGTCTCTAATAATAACCGCCTATAATAACATTGACCTGCCTAACAATACTGCGCAATTTTCTGACTGCACAGAATAGCTTAATCGAGACAAGAAAAAACAGGTGATATGCCCTAAGTCTCAGGTAAATAGCCCACCCCACCACAAATAAAGCACCAGCATAGAAAACTAAAGTCGGACAATCGGGCAAGATAAGCTAAAATTATCGCATTAGCCTATTAGACAAGCCCAACTTTAAGGATCAGCAATGCAAACAAATCACGACCTATTTACGCAAGCCCAACAGCATATTCCTGGTGGCGTGAACTCGCCAGTACGCGCCTTTAACGGTGTAGGCGGTGATCCTATTTTCTTCAAAGAAGGCAAAGGCGCATGGATAACGGATGTCGAAGGCAAACGTTATATTGACTACATCGGCTCATGGGGTCCGATGATTTTGGGGCACGCACATCCCGATGTCATTAAAACAGTACAAGAAGCGGTCACGCACGGACTCGGTTTCGGTGCCCCGACAGAAATCGAAATCGAAATGGCAGATTTATTGTGCGAGCTAGTCCCTTCAATGGACCTCGTTCGTATGGTCAGCTCGGGTACCGAAGCAACCATGAGTGCCATTCGCCTTGCCCGTGGTTATACCGGTCGAGATAAAATCGTTAAGTTTGAAGGTTGTTACCATGGCCATGCTGACTCATTATTAGTTAAAGCAGGTTCAGGCGCTTTAACGCTAGGCGAGCCCTCTTCAGGTGGCGTACCGGCTTCTTTAGCAGAACACACAGTCACATTAACCTACAATGATCTCGGTTCAGTTAGCCAATGTTTCGAACAATTAGGCGATCAAATTGCCTGCATCATTGTTGAACCCGTTGCCGGAAATATGAACTGCATCCCACCTCAAGCGGGTTTCTTAGAAGGTTTACGTGCAATCTGCGATCAATACGGCGTCGTGCTGATTTTTGATGAAGTCATGACCGGTTTTCGCGTTTCACTTGGTGGCGCTCAAGAGTTTTATGGCGTCAAACCAGACTTAACGACATTAGGTAAAGTCGTCGGTGGTGGTCTGCCCGTCGGTGCTTTTGGTGGTAAAAAAGAAGTCATGGAATGTATTGCGCCACTTGGCCCTGTCTATCAGGCTGGTACTTTATCGGGTAACCCTATCGCTATGGCGGCAGGTTTAAGCACACTAAAACAATTGCAAGCACCAAACTTCCATCAAGAACTCTCTGCTAAAGCAGCAAAATTAGTCGCTGGGTTACAAACACGTGCAGATGCCGCCAATATTCCCTTCACCACAAACCAAGTCGGTGGCATGTTCGGCATGTTCTTTACTGATGAAAAACAAGTCAGCCAATTTGACCAAGTCGTTGCGTGTGATCAAGAACGCTTTAAAAAATTCTTCCACGGCATGTTAGAACAAGGTATTTACCTCGCACCGTCATCTTATGAAGCTGGCTTTATCTCTATCGCCCATGGCGATGCAGAAATCCAAGCAACATTAGATGCGGCAGAAAAAATATTCGCAACCCTAACCCTATAGGGCCAATGAGAGTAAACGAATGAACTCACTTTACTGGCATGATTATGAAACCTTCGGCTTAGACCCCCGCTGTGATCGCCCGGCACAATTTGCTGGCATTCGCACTGATGAAGACTTAAATGTCATCGGCGAACCGCTGATGATTTATAGCAAACTAGCCGATGATAGTCTGCCATCGCCAGAAGCCTGTTTAGTCACCGGCATCACGCCACAAGAAGCCAATGAAAAAGGCCTGCCAGAAGTGGAATTCATCAAACGTATCCATGATGAATTTTCTCAACCCAACACTTGTGGCGTTGGTTATAACAGCTTGCGGTTTGATGATGAGTTCACCCGCTTTATTCTTTATCGTAACTTCTACGATGCCTATGCCAGAGAATGGCAAAATGGTAATTCGCGTTGGGATATTATCGACATGGCACGCCTCACACGTGCTTTAAGGCCAGAAGGCATTACATGGCCTGATCGTGATGATGGCAAACCCAGCTTTCGTCTAGAACACCTAACCGCAGCGAATAACATCGAACACCAAGGCGCACATGATGCCCTTGTTGATGTTTACGCCACCATTGCTTTAGCCAAACTCATTAAAACAGCCCAACCCAAACTCTATGATTACGTCTATCAACACAGACGTAAAAACGATGTGGCACCCCTGCTAAACCTTCAAGACAAAACACCCGTGATTCATGTCTCACGTATGTACCCGAGTGAATATTGTGGCACCGCTTTAGTCATCCCCTTAGCCAAAGATCCCACCAATGCCAATGGCATTATTGTCTACGACTTACGCTACTCGCCTGAAGATTTAATTAATGAAGATGCCGCCACATTAAGAGAGCGGTTATTCACGCCCTATTCCGAGTTACCCGAAGGCGTAAAACGACCCGCCCTCAAAACCATTCATATCAATAAATGTCCCGTTGTCGTGCCAGAAAACACACTTAATGATGAAGCTGCGGAACGCCTTAATATCAACAGAGATAAGCATTACCAACACCTTGCCGAACTCAATGCCGCCGGTGACTTAACCGCCAAGCTCAACGAGATCTTTACCAAACGAGAGTTTGAGCCCATCGACGATCCCGATGCCAGCCTCTACTCCGGTGGTTTTTTCAGTGCCAATGACAAACGTAAAATGGAATTAATTCGTGAAACCGAACCAGAAAACCTCAGTACATTATCGGTTTCGTTTGAAGATAATCGCCTAGAAGAAATGCTCTTCCGCTACCGCGCTAGAAACTGGCCCGAGACTTTGAACGAAGCGGAACAAGAAGAATGGCAAGACTACCGTCAACAACGACTGTCATCTGACAATAATGACAAAGTCTTAAACTTTGATCGCTTTACTCAAACTATTGAATCTTGTCGGGAACGTGAATTAACTGATGAGCAGAAAACAGTTTTAGAATATTTAGAGCAATATGCTACGCAGCTTAAAGGTAGTTAGATTAAGTGAAGCTGACTGACCCTTGATTGCGTCAAAATGCTTTTCTTTCATCGTCGTCTAAAAATATCTTCCTCCTTAGAACCAAACCTAGAGTCAAAAGGCAAAAAGTTATAACGGCTTTTCTTTTGCCATTTTGCGGTCGAATAATGGGTGGTCAACGCCGAGCCAGTATTTTCCCAAAAATGTTCTCGATTAAACATGTATCTTGGATGATAGTCAGGATAAAGCAATGCGAGCGGATAAGGTTTGCTTCGTGATAACCCTGACTTCTGCGTTGCCTCCAATAAAAACTCTTTACCTTCTTTAAAAAGCACGACCCAAGCATGTCCTCCGCCATCCATATCACCCACTACCACACGGGCATCTTCACCCATTTCAATGAGCCAGTCTGCTAAAACTAAAGCGTGATCTTCACAATCGCCACGCGGATAATAAAACGCCTGTCGACTTGATTGCCATACATCTTCTCTCCCTGAATATTGCTTACTATCCAACAGATAACTTTTTCGTTGAGACAAGGCATATAAAGGCAACATGACATTCTCAACTTCAAAGGGCTGATAACCTTCTAAGTAGTTATTAACGAGATATTGCAGCTTATCTATACCCTGTGCTGACATCGTATAAACGCCTGTCTCGCCATCAAAATAAGTGAAAATACCGGTAACATCACCAGTCGATCGCAACATCTTATCAATGCGATAAGCCGCCACCTTTTTTTCAGAGGGATAAAGCGTTAAGTCTTTTCTACGGCTCTTCATGCTTAAGTCTTGTTTGCCAAGCGCCATTAAACTGGTATCTATTTGCCCTCTCATTTCATTCTGAAAGACAACACCATCAGCAACAATAATGATTACGATTGCCCCAAACAGGCTATAGAAAAGGGCTTTAAACATAACGCAATGACAAAGGTTTAGCCGCGAAAGCCGAAGGCAATAATAATGGCGACAAACAACAAAATAGTCGAAGCCACGATAGCAACGGCAATATTGCCCTTTTTCAATTCTTCTTGAATCTTAATGTCTTTCAAGACTTTGTTATCAACCCAGACCAAAGCATAAACGCCCACAATCAATGCGACAATCGTATAAATGAGATTGATCGCTAAATTGATAAACGATGCCGAAATAAAGTCAAATTCCATGGTTTTCCTTGTTATTGTTTGTTAAGTGATTAAAGGGTTCAAAGCGCTTTAATCCTAAATCCTGATTAATCCGGCATCCCTATTGATTTAAAGCATCTGCTCAACATACTTTTCCAAATCCTGCGGCTTAGTCGTCGGTGCAAACCGCTCAACCGGCTGACCATTTTTATCCACTACAAACTTAGTGAAATTCCATTTAATTTTATTACCCAACATGCCTGACTGTTCATCTCGTAAAAATTGAAACAAAGGATGGCTACCCTCACCATTCACCTCAATTTTTTCAGTCACTAAAAAATCAACGCCGTAATTCACTAAACAGTCATTTTTAATCGCTGCGGCATCACCCGGTTCTTGTTTGCCAAACTGATTACAGGGGCATGCCATCACCACAAGGCCTTTGTCTTTGTATTTTTCGTGCAGTGCTTGCAGGCCTTCATATTGTGGCGTAAACCCACATTGACTCGCTGTGTTCACAATCAATAACACTTTGTCTTTAAATTCAGCAAAGTCGATGGGCTGGCCTTGCAGGTTATTCAGCGAAAAATCATAAAACTCAGACATAGTTATTCCTAGTAGCAGTTGATTTGAAGTATGTCCCAGCCATTTTGAATTAACAAGTCATACTTCCATTAGTCAGAATCGTCATCAGCGATTACGGTAAACTAGCCGCATGTCGACTGATATTCTGTTTACCACCTTAAACGCCCGCTATATGCATACCGCATTTGGCTTACGCTATCTGCAAGCCAACCTAGGCGACTTGCAGCAACACGCTCTTATTCAAGAATTCACCATTCAAGAACAAACCCTCAATATTGCTGAACAGCTACTCGCACATCAGCCGAAGATTATTTGTTTTAGTGTCTATATTTGGAATATCACTGAAATCACGCAAATCATATTGCTACTTAAACAAATTTCACCTGAAACCGTCATCATCCTCGGTGGACCAGAAGTCAGTCATGCCCCTGATGTCCCTGACATTGTGGAACAAGCGGATTACATTATTTCAGGACCTGGCGAGCAAAGTGTCAAAACACTATGTGAACAAATTTTAGCCGACCAAGCGCCAGCAGAAAAATTCATTGAAGGCATCGCCACCGCACTAGATAAACTCGTTTTACCTTATGACTATTACACCGATGAAGATATTCGTAATCGATTGATCTATGTTGAGGCTTCACGCGGCTGTCCATTCAAATGCGAGTTTTGCTTGTCATCGCTCGATAAAACAGCCACAGCCTTTCCGTTAGAGCCCTTTCTCGAGGCAATGGATAAACTGCTACAACGTGGTGTCCGTAACTTTAAATTTATCGATCGGACGTTCAACCTCAAAGTCGCCACCAGCGTTAGAATTTTAGAGTTCTTCTTAGAACGGATGACAGATGATTTGTATCTGCATTTTGAAGTTATTCCGGATAACTTGCCTGAAAAGCTCAAGGTGATTTTGCAACGATTCCCTAACCACAGTTTGCAGTTCGAAATCGGCGTTCAAACCTTTGATCCAGAGATTCAAACGCTGATCAGTCGAAAACAAAACAATGATAAAACCAAAGACAATATTCGTTGGCTAAGACAAAATACCGGCGCCCATTTACACACCGATCTGATTTTTGGCTTACCAGAAGACACACTAGATAATTTTGCTGATAGCTTTAATCAACTGATCGCATTAGAGCCACAAGAGATTCAGCTTGGTATTTTAAAAAGGTTACGTGGTGCGCCTTTAAATCGTCACAATGGCCATTACGCATTGCGTTTCAACCCACAAGCGCCATACAACATCCTCTGCACGTCAAAAATCACATTTAATGAGATGCAACAGGTTAATCGGTTTGCCCGCTTTTGGGACATGATTGGTAACTCTGGTCGCTTCGCCAACACGCTACCAATTCTTTTAGGAGACCAGCCTTTCGAACGCTTTATACAGTTATCAGAACAGCTCTATCAACGTGCTGGGAGCAGCTGGAAAATCGCTTTAAAGAGACAGTTTGAATTAGTCTTTGTTATTTTAACGGAACACTTTGAAGAAGAGGCTGGCACCGTCAAACAAGCGCTATCTTTAGACTATGACCGTAACCAGATAAAAGGCATCCCAGCCTACGAAGCCAACAATCTGACACCCAAACAAAAAAGAGTCGGGACGGCGAATAAACGTCAACAATTACATCAAATAAACTAGCTGCTACAAGATCATCTGTGCCAATTTTTTAAAGTCAGACTGCCCAGCATCTTCTAGCCATTCAAAAACAACTGACTCTACATTACTGATAATGACGCCTGCACTGCGTAACCGCTGCAAAGCATTATATTGGTTTGATTTCGAGCGAGAACTCACCGCATCTTCAACCACAAAAACCTGAAAACCTTGCGATTGCAATGCAAGTGCTGTTTGTAACACACAAATATGCGTTTCCATTCCGACTAAGACAACTTGCTTTCGTTCGGTTTGTTCGAGTTTAGTGACAAATGCTGGAGCACCGGTTGCTGAAAAAGTTGTTTTCTCAAGCACAAGCGCATCGTCTGGACATGCTTTTATTAAGGCAGACTCTGTTGGCCCTAAGCCTTTTGGATACTGTTCTGTCACCACAACAGGAACTGATAACGTATTCGCAGCCGTTAATAAAACATTAACGCGTTCAATAACACGTTCTTTGACACCTTTAGGCATCGCTGACACTAGTTTTTCTTGTACATCAATAACCACTAGCACGCAGTCGTTTACATTACTCAAGTAAAGATTATCCTTTCCCATTATTCTTCCTCTAGCCACTCATTAATTTGAGTAAGATCAAGCGGACTTAAGTTACCCGCTGCCTGCTTTAAACGCAAGCTAGACAAAATATATTCATAACGAGAGCTCGCATAATCGCGCTTTGCCCTAAATAAATCACGACGCACATTTAATACATCGACTGTGGTCCGTGTGCCGACCTCATAACCGGCTTCCGTCGACTCCAAGGCTTTTTGCCCTGAAACCAAAGCCTGATTTAAAGCCTTAACTCGGCTAATACCAGATATCACGCCATTAAAAGCCACGCGACTTTGACGCACTACCGCTCTACGCTGCGCTTCTTCATTTTGCATCGCCTCATCAAGACGGTGTGACGCCTGTCTCACGCGAGAGGACACGCCACCCCCTTCATAAATTGGGAGGTTAAACTGAATACTCAATGATTGTTGATTCACCTTACTGCTACCGCCAAAGCCACTGTCGCTTTGGGATGTGTAGTTTTTCTCACCGACCAAATCTAAACTGGGGTAGTGCCCACTTTTTTCCAAGGCAATCACTTGTTGCGCATCTTCTTTCGACTTACGCACAACCCGCAAATTAGGGTTTTGTTTTAAAGCGACTTCAACCCATTGTTCGCTCAACTCAGGCTCAGGTCTCACTAAGGGCGTATCAGACTTTAATGCTGCCAAGCCCTCTAAATATAATCCTGATGTTTCTAATAATCGTTCTCTACTATTTGCTAATTCGTTTTCTGCCGTAATCACATTCGCATTGGCCAAATCATAACCCGCTCGTGATTCACTTAAATCAGTGATCGTCGCCAATCCCAAATCAAACCGCTGTTGCACTTGCTCTAATTGTTTGCCGTTGGCTTCTTTTTCCGTAGTCGAAAACTGGACTTCATCTTGTCGCGCTAAAAAATCAAAGTAACGCTCGGCAACACGCAGTATCAAAGCTTGTTCAGCAACCTGATAATTTGCATGTGCTTGCTCTATCGCGATATCTGCCTGATTATTTTGGACATAGTTTTCTTGTCGAAAAAGAGGTTGCGTCAAACTTAAGCTATAACCATGATTGTTATATTCTTGCTCACCGTCAAACGTCTGAGCAGAGGCTTGGCGTCTTATTTGGCCATTATTCGCTGATAAAGAAAGCTGCGGTAGAAACCGAGCTGTTGCCTGTGCATCTAATTCACCAATAGCACGTTGTGCCGATGCTTCCGCCAATAACTGTGGATCATTAACCAAAGCACTCTCGAAGACATCCACTAGGTTTTCAGCATGACTAATTGAAGATGACAATATCGCCATTAGGCCCAAATTTATTGCTAATCGTTTCACATTATTCCCTAATAAACTGACATCGACTGATCAACATCACTAGCCCAGCTATTCATGCCACCAATCATATTAATAATGTCGCTATACCCCAGCCCTTCCAAATATTGGGCAACATGTTGACTACGCATACCCGCATGACACACTAAAACAACCGTTTGATGAACATCTTCGCCCAGTTGGTGTAATTCATTTGGAATCTGTTGCATCGGAATATGTAAAGCACTCACTATTTTGCCGTAAGCCAACTCATGCAATTCGCGGACATCAACCACTGTCACTTGTTGATTCTGCAATAATAAATCTGAGACCTCACGCGCCGTTAATTGTTTCATGATAAAACGCTTTAAAACTCAAATTCAGGTTTAGGCTCTGCATTAATCACTGCCGGAATCACTGTTTCCAACATGACCACTGTTTGCCACTCTTTTTCCGCAAGCCGGCTTACCAGCTGCACTTCCATCGAATTACCTTCGCCAACAATCGCTAACATCCGCCCCCCAACTTGCAATTGATGCAGATAATGCTCGGGTATCGTAACAAAGGCAGCTGTCGAGACTATCGCATCGACTCGATCATCAAAGGGCCACTGTATAGCGCCATCACCAACGTGAAACTTCACATTCACGAAGCCATATCCCTGCATGTTTTTCTCTGCTATTGCAGACAACTCTGGCACAATTTCAACCGTCTCTACCCGCATTGCTAACGTCGCCAACAATGCCGTGAAATACCCCGTCCCTGTGCCAATTTCAAAAACAGATTCATTATCTTTAATCGCCAAGGCTTGCAACATCTTACTTTGCAAAATAGGCGGCAACATCATCTGGCCATACCCAATAGGCAATGCCGTATCAGCATAAGCCAGCCCCGCTAAATCCGCACCGATAAAATCAACACGTTTCACTTGGCGTAACGCATCCAATAAGCGGGAGTCCGACACATCCGTCGGGCGCACTTGCTGCTCCAACATATTAAAATGGGCAGTACCTTGATTTAGCACCATTAATAACCTACTTTGAGTTAAGATAAATTAAACAATCCTTTAAGGATAGAAGCTTTCATATAGAGGCGCAACCACATCATCACGATAAGGAACAAACAATGCACACTGCAACCTTTGCCGCAGGCTGTTTCTGGGGTGTTGAAGCTAAATTCAGACAACTCCCAGGCATCACAGCAACCCGCGTCGGTTACACCGCCGGCCATACCGAATCACCTGACTATAAAGCTGTTTGCACTGGTGCAACCGGTCATGCTGAAGCCATCGAAGTGACCTTTGACCCGACGATCATCAGCTATGAACAACTACTCGACTTCTTCTGGCAGATCCATAATCCGACAACCTTAAATCAACAGGGTCCAGATATAGGAACGCAATATCGATCCGCTGTTTTTTATCATAGCGCAGAACAAAAAGAATTAGCGCTAAGTAAAAAACAGACTCTCAATCAAACCCATTTCAGCAAACAGGCCATTGTGACTGAAATCTCACCGCTTGAAACCTTCTATCCGGCCGAAGAGTATCACCAATGCTATATACAAAAACAAGGCGGACACTAATGCTTCAGTACGCTAGTTCACTAGCGTCTCAACCACCCCTTTTTGTCCCATATTATCAACCCAGCGTACCTTGATTTTGTCACCAATCTCCCCTTCCATAAGGCGAAATGCAAAATAAGGGTTCTCAGCCGTAGCCGATCCACATTTAACTTCTAACATCGGCTCATCATTTCGCCAGCAACGAATATCTTGAATAAAATGAAGACCTGACACTGCTGGTGAATTATTAACGCTACGTCCAGATGACATAGGGTGTATTAACAGAACACGTACTGCGGTATGTCCTACACGTAGAGTGGCCCTTAAACGATCCTGCTCTAACATCGACATTAAGGGTTACCGCCAGCATAAACACGCACATCACGCGATGTCTTATATAACTTACCTTCTGCACGAATGACCGCTATCACCTTGGACTCTCCCTCAACAATTTTAATCCTAGACTTCAACGGCATCATCACCGAACTCGTCAAATCAAAACTCATTGCCAAGGGGTTTGGATTGTTATCCACTAACACAGCAACCCGCTCGATATTCGCTAAACTACTTGTAATTTCAACTGTCACAGATTGACCATCCGTGATTAACTTAGTGGGCTTACCAACAGCAAACGTCACAGCATTATCCTCAGCGATATCCGCTTGCCCCATCAAGGCCAACAAGACATCCTCCACAGCCTCGGCTGTGAAAGCATCATTCGGCCAGTGTGCTAATACACGTTGTGGTAGCAGCAATCCACTTGTCGCGACCATGGCCAATGTCGTTGCCGAGATAAACTGCTTTAATACTGTCCTTCGCACTAGACGATATGACGATGTCATAATTCTTCCATTAAGACTTTAGTCTCCTCAACTTCTCGTAAACGAGAGTTCAACTTCGCCAGTTGGTATTGATCGCCTCGGGCTGATTTCACTGCCAATTTAAACTGCTCTTCAGATTGTTTAAACCGACCAGCACTGTAATAATATTCCCCTAACCAGCCATGCGCATTGCTCGTTTCACCCATATCACCTTGTGCCTGTG
>Ga0233444_10000471_pt1 | contig 53467 bp, 59 predicted proteins | sample SI_124_October20_6_FD_182792 | JGI IMG/M metagenome (GOLD analysis project Ga0233444, IMG submission 182792) | Seawater microbial communities from Saanich Inlet, British Columbia, Canada - SI_124_October2016_10_MG | ecosystem: Environmental > Aquatic > Marine > Inlet | place: Canada: British... | reverse complement strand
TCATCTTTAGGTTTATAATCAAGATTATCAAAAATATTATTATTTCTATTTACCCAAATAGAACTGTAACCATAATTTCCACCACCAGAAACATCCCAAGTGTTAGCACTTAAAAATGCAACTTCTTCTTTTTGTATTTTGTATTTTTTAATTGGCAAGTCATAAACTTTTGCGTCTGGTTTATAAATTCCAACTTCTTCAATTGAAAAAATATCATCAAATATATTATCTAGATTATTACTCTTAACTAATTCATTAAGAAGAGAGGGTGTTCCATTTGAAAGAATACCTAATTTATAATTTTTTTCTTTTAATCTTTTTAAAACCTCAGGTACCTCAGGAAAAGGTGAGAGAACCTTATAAAGATTTAATAATTCATTTCTCATTGATGAATCTATTTCGTAAGCCTTCATAGATTTCTCCAAACTATCTTCGGTTACTTGCCAAAAGTCCTTATGTCTATTCATTAGACTTCTAAGCCAAGTGTATTCAAGTTGAGTAGTTCGCCAATAATTAGCAAAGCCTTCCCATTTATCACCAATTTTATCTTTACATTTTTCTGCAGCTGAATTGACATCAAATAAAGTGCCATATGCATCAAAAATTATTGCTTTAATATTTTTCATAATTTAACTTAATATTAATGAGTAATATTAGATTATTTTTTAAAGAAAGTTTATCACTTAATTTAACCGCTAAACTTAATAAATCACAATCTCACTACGTAAACAAAGTTATGAGGATTGAAGTTGGTGAAATTTTTTCATTATTTAATAGCAATGGAGAGTGGGAAGCAAAAATTTTAACTATTTCAAAAAGTATAGTTGAATTTAATATAACGAAACAATTAAGACAAAAAGAGACTTTAAATGAATTATGGTTAGCTTTTTCACCCATCAAATCAAACTATTTTAATTTTATGATTCAAAAAGCAACAGAACTTGGTGTCACAAAATTTCTTCCAATAATATTTGACAGAACAATTGTAAGAAAAATTAACAAAGATAGATTAGAAAAGATAATCATAGAAGCTGCTGAACAATCTAATCGTATTAACGTCCCTTTTGTTGAAGATCCTCAATCTTTGCAAAATTTTTTAAAGGAAAAAAAAATGGATTTAATATTTACAGATTTAAACTCTGAAAATAAAAAATTAAAATTAAATAAATTAACTCATAATCCAACGTGTGTAATTATTGGTCCAGAAGGAGATTTTTCTGAAGAGGAAAGGAAGGAGATTCTTGGTTTTGATGGGGTTCAGCCAATTAAGATAAATGACAATATACTTAGGTCAGAAACTGCTGTAATTTCAGCGTTATCAATTGTTAATTATGCAATTAATTGATATTTTGTCGCGAAAACTAAAGTGTAATTTTTTAAAAGACACTTTATATAGTGTGTAACAAATGAAAAAATTTTTAATAACAATTATAGCTACAATGTTAATGACTAGTGCTTGGGCGGATCAGCCTAAAAACTGGCAACTAGGCTTTCAAGATTCAGCTTCTCAAAGTATGACTGAGATTGTTAGTTTTCATAACAATATTCTTCTTCCTGTAATTATTGCTATTAGTGTTTTTGTTTTATTCCTAATGATTTACGTTTGTATAAGGTTTAGAGCGTCAAACAATCCTAACCCATCAAAAACTACTCATAATGTTGCTGTGGAAGTTTTATGGACATTAATTCCATGTTTAATTTTAATAGTGATGGCTGTTCCATCATTTAAAATTTTATATAAACAAGATACGATTCCAAAAGCTGACCTAACAATTAAAGCTGTAGGTTACCAGTGGTACTGGGGATATGAGTACCCTGATGAAAATATTATTTTTGAATCATATATGATCAAAGATGAAGACCTAAAAGAAAACCAACCAAGATTACTAACTGTTGATAATGAAGTTATCGTTCCAGTTAATAAAGTGGTTAAAGTTTTAATTACAGCTAATGATGTTTTGCATGCTTGGGCATTACCATCATTTGGGGTTAAGAGAGATGCTGTTCCTGGAAGAATTAATGAAACTTGGTTTAAAGCTGAAAAAGTTGGAACGTACTACGGTCAATGTTCTGAACTTTGTGGAATAGAGCATGCTTTTATGCCTATTACAGTAAAAGTTGTGACAGATGAAGAATATGCGATATGGTTAACAGAGGCAAAAATGAAATTTGCTAAAGAGCCAATTACAGAAAATGAATATAAAAAAATAGCGAGTAAATAATAATGTACACACAAACAGCATCACACGACGATCACCACACGCCAACAGGTTGGAAACGTTGGGCTTACTCAACTAACCACAAAGACATTGGTACAATGTATTTAATTTTTGCAATTGTTGCAGGAATTATTGGTACAGCTTTTTCAGTATTAATGAGAATTGAATTGATGCATCCTGGTGATGGAATTTTAGGTGGCAACTATCACCTATACAATGTGTTGGTTACAGGCCATGGATTAATAATGATTTTCTTTATGGTAATGCCTGCAATGATTGGGGGATTTGGTAATTGGTTTGTTCCAATTATGATTGGTGCACCTGATATGGCTTTTCCTAGAATGAATAATATTTCATTTTGGTTATTACCAGCTTCATTTATTTTATTATTACTTTCAATTTTTGTAGATGGCCCTCCAGGTCAACAAGGTGTTGGTGGAGGATGGACTTTATATCCGCCTTTATCATCTAAAGCTGGACAACCAGGACCTGCAATGGATTTTGCTATTTTAAGTTTACACTTAGCTGGGGCTTCTTCAATTTTAGGAGCAGTTAACTTTATTACAACAATTTTAAATATGAGAACACCAGGTATGACTTTGCATAAAATGCCATTATTTGCTTGGTCGGTTTTAGTTACTGCATTTTTATTGTTATTATCACTTCCTGTTTTAGCAGGTGCAATAACAATGCTTTTAACGGATAGAAATTTTGGAACTGCATTTTTTGATGCTCAAACTGGAGGAGATCCAGTTTTATACCAACATTTATTTTGGTTCTTTGGTCACCCTGAAGTTTATATTTTAATTTTACCTGGCTTTGGAATGATTAGTCATATTGTTTCAACATTTTCTAAAAAACCTGTATTTGGATATTTAGGAATGGCTTATGCGATGGTTTCAATTGGTGTTGTCGGGTTTGTTGTTTGGGCTCATCACATGTACACAGTAGGTTTAAGCACAGATACTAAAGCATATTTTTTAGCTGCAACAATGATTATTGCGGTCCCAACTGGGATTAAAATATTTTCATGGATTGCAACAATGTGGGGTGGATCAATTTCATTTAAAACTCCCATGATGTGGGCATTAGGTTTTATATTTTTATTTACGGTAGGTGGTGTAACAGGTGTTGTTCTTGCAAATGCAGGTGTTGATACTGCAATGCATGATACTTATTATGTAGTTGCTCACTTTCATTATGTATTATCTTTAGGTGCGGTATTTGCAATCTTTGCAGGATTTTATTATTGGTTTGGTAAAATGTCTGGGTATGAGTATTCAGAATGGATGGGGCAATTACATTTTTGGTTAACATTCATTGGAGTGAACTTAGTATTTTTTCCTCAACATTTTTTAGGTTTAGCTGGAATGCCAAGAAGATATGCTGATTATCCAGATGCATTTGCAGGTTGGAATTACGTATCCTCTGTGGGTTCTTATATTGCAGTTGTAGGCTTACTAGTATTTTTTGTTAACTTAATTTATTCTTTTTCAAAGAAAAAAGCTGCGGCTCAAAACCCTTGGGGAGAAGGTGCAACAACTTTGGAATGGACAGTTCCATCACCACCTAACTTCCACACTTTTGAAGAGTTACCAAAGTTTGAAGATATTGATGGTGTCGAAAAATCTACTAGTTAGTAAAACTATAATTTTTTTGAATATTAATGATTAATTCTAAATTAAAAAATAGAAATTTAAGACAAGCAGAAATTTTTAGTTTTTCTGAATTACTTAAATTAATGAAACCAAGAGTTATGTCTTTGGTCATTTTTACTTGTGCTGTTGGACTTTTAATGGCGCCTGTTACAGTACCAACTCTAGACGCAATGATTGCAATTTTCATTGTTTCAGTTGGGGCAGGAGCAGCTGGTGCATTAAATATGTGGTACGAATCTGACCTTGATGCGTTAATGACTCGAACTTGTTTAAGACCAATTCCAATGGGTAAAGTAAATAAAAAACAAGCTTTAATTTTTGGAATTTTGCTATCATTTTTTTCTGTAGTTGCACTAGACTATTATGCAAATACTCTATCAGCAGCTCTACTACTTTTTACAATTTTATTTTATGTTTTCATTTATACAATTTGGTTAAAAAGAAAAACTCCACAAAATATTGTTATAGGAGGAGCAGCAGGAGCTTTACCTCCAGTAATAGGCTGGACTATTGCAACCAATTCACTTTCTTTAGAAGCATTAACTTTCTTTTTAATTATATTTTTTTGGACACCATCACATTTTTGGGCATTAAGTCTTTATAAGTCAGATGATTATAAAAAAGCTAAAATACCAATGTTACCATTAACTAATGGTATTGAGGCTACAAAAATAAATATTCTTGTTTATTCACTGTTAATGTTGCCAATGGTTGTTTTACCATATGCAATTGATTTTGTTGGACTAATATTTTTAATACCTGCTTTAGCTTTAACGCTTTATTACAATCTTTTATGTTTTCAACTTTATAAATTCAAAAAAAATAAATTTAACCCCAAGAAAGCTAAAACAATATTTGGATACTCAATTTTATATTTATTTTTGATATTCGTTATTTTTTTAATAGATAAAATATTATGATGGTACCTGATAAAAAAACTAAGCGAAAAAATATTTTAACAGCAGTTGCAATATTAGCATTTATGATTTTTTTATTTTTTTTTACTCTCTATAATACGGGTGTTTTTGATAGACAAATATAATGCAAAATAAAACACTTACACCAATTCTATTAGCAGGAATATTTTTTCTAATGTTAGGATTATCTTTTGCTGCAGTTCCTTTGTATGATTTATTTTGTAAAGTAACAGGCTTTGGTGGTACCACCCAGGTATCAAGACAGGCCCCTGAGTTAGTTTTAGATCAAAAAGTAAGTGTTAGATTTGATACCAATGTTAATAAACTTCCGTGGAACTTTAAAGCCAAGACAAATGTTATGGATGTAAAAATTGGTCAAGTAAATAGTATAGAATTTGAAGTTGAGAACTATGGAAATGAGACAACCTATGGTGTTGCAAGCTTTAATGTTTCACCATCAACATTTGGGAAGTATTATAGTAAATTAGGTTGTTTTTGCTTTGAAAAACAAGAGTTAAAACCAGGGGAAAAGGCTATATACATAATGACTTTTTATTTGGATCCAGAAATGGTAAATGATCCTGGTACTAAAAATATTAAAGATGTAACTATGTCCTATACTTTTTTCTCATCAGATTACTATAAACAGCCTCAAATATAAAATATGTCTGCAGAAAAAAAACATGATTATCATTTAGTAGATCCAAGCCCTTGGCCTATTTATGTATCTTTCTCTTGTTTAGTTCTAGCCATAGGTTCGGTTTATTATTTACACAACGAAGTATCTTGGGGAATGTACCTTGGTTTAGCTTTACTTTTATATGGAGCATACATGTGGTTTAGAGATGTTGTTATCGAGGCAGAACATCAAGGTCATCATACTCCAGTTGTACAAATTCACCATAGATATGGAATGACACTATTCATAGCGTCTGAAGTAATGTTTTTTGTTGCATGGTTTTGGGCTTATTTTGATATAAGTTTATTCCCCAATGAATTTGTAGGAAGTGTTTGGCCACCTCAAGATATAGAAACACTTGATGCTTGGGATCTTCCATTAATTAATACACTTATTCTACTATTATCTGGAACAACAGTAACTTGGTCACATCATTCATTGATTGAAGGTGATAGAAAAGGTTTTATTCAAGGATTAATTTTTACAGTTATCTTAGGGTTTAGCTTCACGTTACTTCAAGCATATGAGTATAGTCATGCAGCCTTTAATTTTTCAGGACACATTTATGGATCAGTATTTTATATGGCAACTGGATTTCATGGATTTCATGTCATCATAGGAACTATATTTTTAGCTGTATGCCTTTGGAGAGGTAAATTAGGTCATTTTAATAAAGACCATCATTTTGGGTTTGAAGCAGCTGCATGGTATTGGCACTTTGTTGATGTTGTTTGGTTGTTTTTATTTGCAGCTATTTATGTTTGGGGAAGTTAGTTTCTAGCCTTTGAGATATAAATTTTTATTTTCTATTTTTGTTTTTTTCTTCATATCTGTATTTGTAGCTTTAGGAAGTTGGCAAATTGTTAGACTTAATTGGAAGTTAGAATTAATTAATCAAATAGAAACATCCCTTAAGGATACTCCGGTTGATTTATCAAGCAGTAAACACACAAACTATCTTAGAGTTAAAACTAGTGGTTTGATTGATTTTGAAAAACAAATCTATCTTTATAATTTAGATGAAAAAGGCAAACCAGGATTTGAAGTTATTAGTCCATTAACAGTTGAGAATAGAAACTATTTACTAAATAGAGGGTGGATACCTTTTGATAAAAAAAATGATCAAACAATAAATCTTATAGACTCTAGTAATATTAATGGAATTTTAAAAAAGCAAACAAAGTCTAATATGTTCAAGCCAGAAAATGACATCCCAAATAATTATTGGTTTACTTTAAACAGAGAGGATGTTTTTAAATATACTGGGAAAAATTTTTCTCCTTATATAATTTATCTTTCTGGACAAAATGATCTTCCTAAAACAAAATCAATTACTGCAAACATTTCAAATAATCATAAAAAATATGCACTAACTTGGTTTTCATTAGCGATTTCGATTCTTTTAATATATTTATATTTAAGAAAAAAAAATTATTAGATGAAGTATATAAGCACTAGAAATAATTCAAAAGAGCATAGTTTTGAAGAAGTATTTATAAAAGGATTAGCTGACGATGGTGGACTATTTATTCCAAAGGAGATTAAAAAATATACTCAAGAAGAATTAAATTCATTAAGTGAATTGAGCTACCAGGATTTAGCTAAAAAGATTATCTATCCCTTTATAGGTGATTTTATGTCTGAGTCTGAGTTGTCTTTGATCATAGATAAATCATATTCAACTTTTCGAAAAAAAAATGTTGTTGATTTAATAAAACTTGGTGACACAAAAGTTTTAGAGCTATTTCATGGTCCAACACTTGCTTTTAAAGATGTTGCAATGCAGTTGCTTGGAAATTTTTATGAATTTTATTTAAGCAAAAATAGTAAAAATATAAATATTATTGTTGCAACATCAGGAGATACTGGTGCTGCGGCCATAGATGCAATTAAGGGTAAAAAAAATGTAAATATATTTGTCCTTCACCCTCATAATAAAGTTTCACCCGTTCAAAGAAAAATAATGTCCACTGTTAAAGAGAATAACGTCTTTAATATTGCAATAGAAGGAAACTTTGATGATTGTCAAAATTTAGTTAAAGCGATGTTTGCAGATAAGGATTTTTCAAACTCGATTAATATGTCGGGAGTTAATTCTATAAATTGGGCAAGAATAATTGCCCAAGCTGTTTATTATTTTTATACTTACTTCTTAATTAAAGATAAAAAATCAATTAATTTTTCAGTTCCCACAGGAAATTTTGGTGATGTATATGCTGGCTACTTATCAAAAAAGATGGGTCTTCCAATAAATAAATTAATAGTTGCAACGAATAAAAACGATATTTTACATAGAGCAATATCAACTGGAAAATATGAGGTTGAAACAGTTTTCGAAACTAATTCACCAAGTATGGATATTCAAGTTGCCAGTAATTTTGAAAGATTAATTTATGATTTGAATGATTTTGATGACATAGAAACTAAAGATGTAATGATTAAGATAAAAGATGAAGGAAAGTATATCTTTGCAAAAAATAGATTAGAAAAAATTAGAAAGGATTTTCTCTCTGAAAGTATGAATGAAGAGGAAGTAATAGAAACGATAAGAAATATCTATAATAAATATAAAGTAATATTAGATCCTCATACAGCGATAGGTCTTGGCGCTTTAAATAAAATAAATATAGAGGGAGATAATATTGTTTTAGCAACGGCACATCCTTGCAAATTTCCAGATGCTATAGATAAATCAATTTCAATAAAGCCAAGCCTACCCAGTGAATTACAATATATTATGGATAAAAAAGAGTATTACGATATAGTTCCTAATAACGTAAGTAAAACCAAACAATACATTAAGGACAAATTAAAATGAAGTTGAGAGAAAATGAAAATATTCCTAGTGCTGATTTTTTTATCTTAGAGAATGGAAATCCTATAAAAAAAAACACATTAGAATTTTTTAAGGATAAAAAAATAGTTTTATTTGGACTTCCTGGTGCATATACTTCAGTTTGTTCAGCCAAGCATTTACCTAGCTATGTTGAAAGTTATGAGCAATATAAAGCTAAAGGCATCGACCATATTGCTTGTATTTCAGTTAACGATCCTTTCGTAATGGATGCATGGGGAAAAAGTCAAAATGTTGGTGACAAAATTATAATGATGGCAGACCCAATGTTAGATTTTACCAGAGCTATTGGTGCAGATATTGATAAGAGTGCTAGAGGCCTAGGTATTCGATCGAATAGATATACAATGTTAGTAGATAATCTTAAGGTCATTAAAGTACAAGAAGAAAAAGATACAGGTGCTTGTGAAATTTCAGCAGGTCAAAATTTTTTAACTTTAATTTAATTCAGCAGCTTTTTTAGCTAATAAATCAACTTCTTCATTTAAGGCATTGCCAGCATGAGCCTTAACCCAGATCCATTTTATTTTATACGATTTAGTTAATTCATAAAGTTGCATCCATAACTCTTTATTTTTAACAGGCTCTTTCTTAGAAGTTTGCCAATTATTTTTGATCCATTTATGGATCCATTCAGTAATACCTAACCTTACATATTGTGAGTCAGTATAAATTTCGATTTCGTTATTTTTGTCAATTTCTTGAAGCGCCATGATTGGAGCCATCAGCTCCATTTTATTATTAGTAGTATCTTTAACACTTCCGCTAATTTTTTTAATTATCTCATTATCATTTATAATTGCAGCCCAACCTCCATTTCCAGGATTATTTAAACAGGAGCCATCTGTATAAATTTTGATCATTATTTATAATAATCTTTGTAGTCCGTAAGATTGTTGTGAATAATTAATTTTTGTAAATATTCTCTAGGGTCCTTAATCTTAATTAATGCATTATTTGGTGTATTAAAAAAATCATAAATTCTTGTTAAAAGATATCTCAAGGCAGCGCCTCTGCACATTAAATTAAGTGACTGCTTTTCTTTTTTTGACAGAGATCTTATTGCTTCATATCCATTAATTAAATTTTTTATCTTTTTATTATTCATTACAAAATTATCTTTCTTTTTATCAAAACATAATGCATTTATACAAATTGCAATTTCATAAATAAAATAATCATTAGAAGAAAAATAGAAATCAATGAATCCTGAAAATTTGTTTTTTTTAAAAAAAATATTATCTATAAATAAATCTCCGTGAATAATTCCCTGGGGTAAGTTTTTAGGCCAATGTTTCAGAATATCTTTAAAACATAGATTTAGAGTTTTCTTAAGGTTAGGTAAAAATTTATAGGATTTAAAATTAATACTCTTCATTAAGCCACCAAGCTTATTAATTGACATGGAATTCTGTCTACTTAACTTTAGTTTAGATGTAACAGTATGAAATTTTGCAATATTTTTTCCAATATCAAAACAATTTTTGTAGTTAAGATTTGTTTTATCTTTGCCTTCTAAAAAGGTTACAATACAGGCAGATTTTTTTTTAATTTTACTTATATGGGAACCTTTTTTAGTACGTAATGGCTTTGGACATGCAATTTTTTTTTTATTAAGCTCTTCCATCAAGTTCATAAAAAATGGTAAATCTTTTTTTTGAACTCTCTTTTCAAAAATTGTCAGGATAAATTTATTTTTTTTTGTTTTAAGTAAATAATTGGTATTTTCTATTCCTTTTTTAATACCTTGAAATTTTTTAACTTCATTTATTTGATAATCATTAACCAATGAAGAGACATCTCTTTTTGAAATTTTTGTATATACAGCCATCTAATTAAGTTTGCCAGGAACTTTAAAAACAATATTTTCTTTTATAATTTCAACAACCTCAATCTTTACTTTATATTTACTTTTAATTTGATCAATAAAGTTTTCAACTAAAACTTCAGGGGCAGAGGCTCCTGATGAAATACCAATTGTTTTACAATTTTTCAATTTATCAAATGGGATGGAACTTTCAGAATGTATTAGTTCAGAATGTGGGCAACCAGCTTGTTCTGCAACTTCAACTAATCTTACAGAATTTGAGGAATTTCTACTTCCAAGGACAAAAAACATATCGCACTTTTTTGCAATATTCTTAACTGCTGCTTGACGATTAGTTGTTGCATAACAAATGTCCTCTTTAAATGGCTCTTTTATTTCTGGGAATTTTTTTTTAAGAGCTTTAATTATTCCTTTAGTGTCATCAATAGAGAGAGTTGTTTGAGTTACATAAGCAATTTTTTTATTCCCATCCAATTCATAGGCCTCAACATCATGCTCATCTTGTATTAAATCAATTGTTCCATTTGGTAGCTGACCCATAGTACCAATAACTTCTGGATGGTTATTGTGCCCAATAAGAACTATATGATAACCAGCTTTATGTAAATTTTCAGCTTCTCTATGAACTTTAGAAACAAGTGGACATGTAGCATCAATATATTCCATTTTGTAATCATTAGCTTGTGTAGGTACCGATTTTGGAACACCATGTGCTGAAAATATTACTGGTCTGCTTTTATCTTGAATTTCATCAAGCTCTTCAACAAAAATTGCCCCTATGGCTTTAAGGCTATCTACAACATATTTATTATGAACTATTTCATGACGAACATAAACTGGTGCGCCATATTTATTTATACTTTTTTTTACAATTTCTATGGCTCTTTCTACTCCTGCACAAAATCCGCGTGGAGCAGATAGCAAAATTTTTATCTCTTTATTTTTCATTTTTTTCTAAAAGGTATTCGAGCAATATATGTGGAAAGGTCAAAGACGCCAAACCAATAAATATAGTTTTAAATATAGCATCATTGATAGGATAATAATTTGTAAGAAAATATAGGCTTATAATATAAAATATTGCAGTTAATATTGTTAGTGGCATAGCTTTTTTCATAAATTTAAGACTTCCACTTTTGAAATCAATATTATCTATTTCATTTATTAATGAAATGGAGTGTCTAAAAGAATGTAAAAAACAAAAATAAACTGTAAATGCAACCAAAGGTGAAAAAAAATAGTTTAAGATTAATATCGAAATAAAGTCAAAAAAAATTAGAATATTAAGTATTTTAAAATCCCTGCTAAATAAGTAAATATGAACAATTAGAGTAATCAAAAATATATAAAAAATTAGATTATTAGTTTCAATAAAACTTAATATTAGATAAAAATTTTCATTTTCAACTAATAGCAATTTAAAAATATTGACTGTTTCGGTAAAGTGAAACATTAAAGGTGCTATAATCACAAGTAAGCCTTTAAAAAAATAAAAAATAATATCTTTATTCAATTTTTTTTGTATCAAAAAATCTGTATCTTCTTTTCCAAAATGGTAAGCAGCCACAATTAAGAATACAACCAAAGATAATGTGGGAATAGAAAGCCAAAAAATAATTATGATAATAGCAATCAGTAAATACAGTAAGTAAAAAATAGAATTATTTTTAATTTTATAAAAGTTTAGAAGCCTTTTCCCTTTTTGGTTATCTAGTGCACCATGAGAAATACCAATTGAAAGTATAAGAAATAAACAAATCATAGGAGATATATATAAATTTTGAAACTGGTCAAAAATGATTGAAAATATACTAGTAAAAATAAAAAAAACTAAAGAGTGAAAAAAATTGATTTTGTTAATTTGACTATTTATCATTTTTAAATAAAGCTTTAATGAATATCCATTTTGGCATTTTCAATATTACAGATAAGTCTTGGAATAAATTACTTTTATTTGATAAAAATTTTATAACATTCTTAGGTAGACCATTAAACATGTTCATGAATATATTTGGCATTTTATTGGGGTGACTATTAAGCACTCTTAAAAATATTTTATCTAAAAATTTATATTTCGCACCAATATTATATTTTTTACATTCATGGATATTATGAATATTTTTTCTTATATATTTGCTATGTTCTTGAATATTCAAAAAAGTATAACCGGTACTTAGTCTAGTCATTCCCCCGGCGGTACCAATATTTATTATATTTTTTTTATCATTGGTTTTAGGATAAAATAAAGGAATTGCACCTTCCTCTTCATATAATATTTTGTAATCTTTTATATTAAGATGATTAACAATATAATTTTGCAATTGATTATCATAATCTTTTAGTGAATTATTAGCCATTGTTGATAACCAAGTTGTTTCTACTAGTGCTCTATTTTTAGAATATGGAAGTGTATAAAAAAAATGAACACTATCCCTTTGATCACAATCAAAATCCATTAAATTAAAAATTTGGTCATCAAAGTCATTTTTTTTAGTTTCAATTTCAATACCTTTAAAGTGTTGCCATAATTGATTTTGATTAGCTTTAAATGAAGAAACACTATTAAAAATAAAACCTTTATCCAAATTTATTTCCTCAGAACTTTTATAAAAGCTAATATTTTTATTTGTATTTAATTTGCTATTAATTTTTTCATAAAACAAGCCACTATCTATAGATTCATAAGGCAAATCACTACATTCTATAAATTTAGTTTTATTGGGAATATTAATTGAAAAATTAATCCAACTTTTTTTTACACAATCTGTAAAGTTGTGCTCTAAAGTCTTCCAATAAGACCAAGTTTTATCTCTTTTATATTCTAACCTTGGTTCAATTATTGCTAAAGTTTTGTCTCTGAGCTTATTGTGAATCTCAAGCTCATAGGCTAGGGATAGACCTGCACAACCACCACCAATTATAACGTAATCAAATTCTTTCATCTAAATTTATTTCTTCTTTAATCAAGAGATGTTCTTCTTCTCTTAGATGACTTTTTTCATTCGTAAATGATAATAAAATTAAATCATATATTGAGAGAAATGTTTCAAATAATTTACTAAAATTACTCACATAAATCTTTCCACTTTTATTATAATTATCAATATTTCTTTTTTGTAAAATATTGTCTCCGATTTTTTTATAAATTCTTCTAGCTACCAATATTGCAAATCTAAAAGTAAAAGGAATTTTTTTTATAGAGTTAAAAGAGCTCTCATAGAAAAGATCAGCTATCCTTAAAGTTTTTTTTATATTCTCAAAGTCATATTCTATGTAAAATCTATTATTATTTGCATCTTCTACAACATCTCTGGATATATTGGTTAGTTGCATCGCTATGCCAAGATCTATTGCAGCTTTCATTGATTTTTTATCTTCAACATTTAAAATTTTTGCCATCATTAAACCGACTGTGCCAGCTACTCGATAAGAATAAATTAATAGTTCTTTTTTTGTATTTAGTTTAACTATTTCACTTAGATCAGATTCAATACCATCAAATAAATCATCTATAACCTTTATTGAAATCTTATAATTTTCTATTAAAGACCACATATTTCTTATTACTAAGCTATCAAAATTTTTATTTAAGAACTGACTTTTAAACTCTGATAGTTTTTTTATTTTAATATCTAAATCATTCTTATCATCTGCTATATTGTCTACTGTTCTACAAAAATCGTATAAAGAAGAACAATCTTTGTATGTATTTTTTGGAAGAAAAAAAGCTGCCCAATTAAACGACTTGGCATAAATAGATAAATAATTGTTTTTTAACATTATAATATTTTATCTAAAACTTTTGCTGAAGATAGTACGCCTGGAACTCCTGCACCTGGGTGTGTTCCTGCTCCAACAAAATATAATCCATCATAAATTTCTGATTTATTATGAAATCTAAAATATGCAGATTGAGTAAATTTTGGCTGGATCGAAAAACCTGATCCAAATTTGGTATTTAATTCATTTTCAAAATAATCTGGTGTTAAATAGAAATCTTCAATAATATTTTCTCTAAGATTGGGTAGCAATGCTTTTTCCATCTTATCTATTACTAAATTCTTCATTTTTTCACCTTCAATTTTCCAATCAATTTTGGATTGATTGTTTGGGACTGGCACAAGAACATAGAAACAATCATTTCCCTCAGGTGCCATTGATTTATCTGTAGCTGATGGTCTATGCAGGTAATAACTTATGTCATCGTTTAATTTTTTATTTTCAAAAATATCACTCAGATGTTCTTTGTATTTTTCACCAAATTTGATCGTGTGGTGCTCTACATCTGGGTATGTTTTTTTTGTTCCAAAGTAGTAAACGAATAGGCCCATAGAATACTGCATTCGATTTTGCTTCCATTTAAATAGAGAGCTTGTTTTATTTAGACTTAGAAGTTTTTCATATACAGCAGGAGGATCAGCGTTACATATTACGTTATTTGAATGAATTTCTTTTTGATTATCTAATTTTACTCCACTAATTTTTCCATTATTTGAAATTATTTCTGTAACCTCATGTCCTTTGATTAATTCAATTTCTTGTTCAATCATTAATTTTTCTAAGCCGTTGATTATATTACCAGTTCCACCCATTGAGTAATGAATGCCCCATTTTTTCTCTAGATATAGAATTAATCCATATATAGAGGTTGTTGTAAAAGGGTTTCCACCAACTAATAGAGGATGCATACTCAGCATACGTCTTAATTTTTCATTTTTTATATATGAAGAAACTAATGAATAAACTGATTTATAGCTTTTAAGCTTTAGTAAAGAAGGTAATTGCTTCATCATCACAAGAGGCTTATCAAATGGAACATCAGCTAGTTCTGTGAAGCCTTTATCAAATATTTTTTTTGTGAATTTTACAAGCTGCTCATAACCTTTTACATCTTCTTTGCTTATTATCTCAATTTGCTTTTTCATTTGATCTTCATCTCCAGAATAATCAAATACACCTCCATCTTCATAAATGAATCTATACCAAGTTTTTAAAGGAGTGAGTTTTATGTAATCTTGAGACTTTTTATTAAATAAAGTGAAAAGCTCTTCAATTAGATAAGGTGCAGTAATTACTGTTGGACCGCCATCAAAGGTAAAGCCATTTTTTTTAAATACCCTAGCTCTTCCGCCTAAGTCAGGGTGTTTTTCAATTAAAGTTACTTTATGATTTTTAGCTCTTAATCTTAATGCTGCAGCTATACCACCAAACCCAGAACCAATGACTATAGATTTCATTAGGTTAATTTATATTTTTTTTAAAGAATTGTAAGGTAATTATGAGCTTATTTCTTTTAAAGCTATTTTTGTTTCTTCAACATTTTTTTCAAAAAGACCATCAAGTTTTGATTTATCAACAGATGTGTTAATAATTTTTTTAACAGAATCAACAGCGATTTTAATTGAAACATCTTTTATTTCTTTAAGTGCAGCCTCTTTCATTTGTGAAATTTTATTTTCTGCTAATTTCTTTTTAATTTCTGAAGATTTGTGAAATTTATCATTCATTTCGATTATAAGATGTTCACTATCTTTTTTAGCTTGTCGCAAAATATCATTACTTATTGTTTGTGCGGTATCAAGTTTATTTTGAGCGTTATCCAACAAGACTTTCGCTTCTTGTCTTAGCTTTTCACTTTCATCTATTTCATTTTTAATATCAAGGATAAGCTTATTTAAAAGTTCATTAATTTTTTGAGGTATTTTTAAATAAATTAAAACCCCTAAAAATATTAAAAAAGATATAGCTACCCAAAAAGTTCCATCAATTATCATAATATTTAACCATTTTTTTTCTCGAAAGATCTTCTACTATTGCAGAGATGCTACTACTGTTAACTTCAGCCCCTATTAGTTTCTGTAGTAAGTCTGAAGAGGTCTCAACAGCAATCTTCTTAATTTTCTCTGGAGCGCTATCTCTAAAAGTTTTTATTTCAATCTCAGCTTTATTAACTTCTTCATCAAGTTCTTTTTCTAGTGTTTCTTTTTTTATACTAATGTCCTTCAGCACTTCTTCTCTAGCTTGTTTAAAGTAGTTTTTTGCTTCATTTTTGCTGCCTTGTATTATTTTTTCGTATTCTTTAATTTTTTGTTCACTTTCTTCTCTTTGCTTTTCCGCAGCCTCAATGTTTTCTAAAATTTGAGATTTTCTATTTTCTAGATTGGCACTTATTTTTGGAAGTATAAGTTTAGATAAAACAACATATAAAATTCCAAAAGTAATAATTAACCAAAAAATTTGAGAAACCCAAAACTCAGGATTTAATTGAGGCATTCCACCACTTTCAGCTGCAAAAGCTTCCATAAAAAACAGGAAGCTTAAAAATATCGACTGAAAAAATATTTTTTTAATCATTAAATTTAAAATGCAAATAAAATAATTAACGCTACAACTAATCCAAATAGGCCAGTTGCTTCAGCTAAAGCAAAACCTAATAAAAGATTAGGAAATTGTTTTTGAGCTGCAGATGGGTTTCTCATTGCACCAGAAAGGTAATTACCAAAGATAATTCCAATTCCAACACCGGCACCTGCTAGAGCTATTGCTGCTAGTCCTGCCCCGATCATTTTTGCTGCTTCTAATTCCATTATATCCTCCTTATGTTAGTTAATGGTGTAAATTTAATGCATCATTTAAGTAGATGCAGGTTAAGATTGCGAAAACATATGCTTGAAGAAAAGCAACTAATATTTCCAAGCCAGTTAGCGCAACCGAAAAACTCAGTGGAAGCCATCCACCAACTATTCCAAGGCTTATTACAAAGCCTCCGAAAACTTTCATCATAGTATGACCAGCCATCATGTTTGCAAACAAACGAACTGAAAGACTAATTGGTCTACTTAAGTAAGAAATTATTTCTATAACAACTATTAGCGGCAATAGTAAAGCAGGCACCCCGCTAGGCACAAATAATTTTAAATATCCCAATCCATGTTTCATAAATCCAATAATTGTGACTCCCAAAAAAATAAATGAAGCTAAAATAAAAGTAACAATAATATGACTAGTTACTGTAAAGGCGTAAGGGATCATCCCAAACATATTGCAGAATAGTACAAACATAAATATTGAGAAGATAAACGCAAAGTATGGTTTTGCTTTTGATCCTGCTGTATCACTAATCATTTTGGAAACAAAAGTATAGCTTAATTCGGAAAGAAGTTGCATCTTGCTTGGTAGTAAAGAGTTTTTTTTTGACCCTAAATTAAAAACTAATAAGATTGCAAGTGAACTAATCACCATAAACAAACTTGCGTTTGTGAAAGAAATATCTATTGCTCCTAATTTAATTTCTGGTCCAATTCTATAAACTTCGAATTGGTTCATTGGGTTTGTAGCCATAATTTTTTAAGTCTATTTTTGCATATTCTTTGCAGATCTAAATACGTTTATAATTCCAGCAACAACACCTACAAAAAAAAATATTAATATTAACCAGGGTTTAGTACCAAAGGTCTTGTCTAAAATAAACCCTATAATTGTCCCAACTGCCACTGCAGACACTAATTCTGTACTTAATTTAAAGGCAGTTCCAATAGAGGAGGTTGCCTCTTCATTTTTAATAAGATTTTTCTTTGTAAACTTTGTTTTTGCAATCTCCAAGCGAGTTTTAAGGTCTTCTTTTGGCATCTAGTATTATGCAACCATACTTTCAGCTTTTTGTAAATCAACAGCAACCAACTGGCTAATTCCCTTCTCAGGCATTGTAACTCCATAAAGCCTATCCATTTTAGACATTGTTAAAGCGTGGTGGGTTACAATAATAAATTTAGTATCTGTAATTTTAGTTAGCTCTTCTAATAGGCCACAGAATCTTGTGACATTGGCGTCATCTAAGGGTGCATCAACCTCATCTAAAACGCAAATTGGAGAAGGGTTAGTTAAAAAAACAGCAAAGATCAGAGAAAGAGCAGTCAAAGCTTGCTCTCCACCTGATAATAAAGTGATTGATTGAAGTCTTTTACCTGGGGGACTTACTAGCATTTCTAAGCCTGCTTCAAGTGGATCATCAGAGTCAATCAATTCTAATTTAGCATTACCACCATTGAATAGTTTTGTATAAACTTCATTAAATTTTCTATTAACTTTTTCAAAAGCTTCTAATAATCTTTCTCTTCCTTTTTGGTTCAATTCATTGATGCTTTCTTTTAATTTTATAATAGCCGTTACAAGATCCTCTCTATCTTGTTCCATTTTTTTTATTTCAATTTCATATTTACTAGTTTCCTCATCAGCTCTTAAATTAACAGATCCTAATTTCTCTCTTTCATTTTTTTTTTTATCTAAAGCATCTTCTTGTATTGTAGAATTTGGCAACTCTTCAACACCGTTTAAATTTGAGTTTTCAAGAATTTTATCTTCATCAAGATTAAGCTCAGAGCGTACCCTATCAAGTAGATCATCTTTACGTTTTTTTAATCCTTCAATCGTTGCACCAGAACTTGCTTTTCTTTCTCTTATCTGAATAGATTTTTCTTGAACTTCATTTAATTCGAGTCTTAAAGAATTTATTTTTTTGTCTGTTTCTTCTATTATTTTTTCATTTTCAATTTTTTCAGCTGAAGCAATTCGTAAGCCTTCAGTAATCTGACCTTTTCTTTCTGCTTGAGCTTTTGGCTGTTGATCACGTTCATTTAAATTTGATAGTAATTTATTTTTTCTTTCAGTTAATTCTGTAACCATTTTTTGAGAATTTGAATATAAGTTCTTCCAGCTTTCAACTTCTGTTTCTATCGCTTTAATTCGCTCATTTCTTTTTACAGACTCTTTTTTAATTGATTGGTTTTTACTAAAACTATCTGCGTATTTTTCTTGTAATAGTTTTATATTTTCATTTTTTTCATTAATATTAGAAAGTTTCTTTTTACTTTCTTCATCTTCAAGGTTATTTAAAAAATCATCTATCTCTATTTGACATCTATCAAGTAAAACAAGTGCCTGACTTACTTCATTATTATTGATTAACTCTTTTGCTCTTGTTATTGTACTTTTGACATTTCTAATTGGGCCAACACCAATATTTATATTTCCATCGGCAAAAACATTAATTATTTCATCTACTTTTTTTTGTTCCTCTTTTAATTGATTTTTTGCATTTTCAAGATCTTCATTGGAAAGTTTCTCAGTTTCAAAGTACTTGGAGTCAATTTCTATTAATTCAGCTTTTTCTTCTTTCAATCTTTTTTCGTTTGAATTTGCATCAATTACAATCCCTTTTTCTCTATCAATATCCTCTTCAATTATTTTTAAAGATTTTTTAATATTTTCTATCTCATCTTGAGTTCTTACATTTTCTTCATCTAAATTTTGTAATTCTAAATTTAATCTTTGGATTTTAGAGAGATTTTCTATATTTTTTTCTCTTAGTGGTGACACTTTATCAGTTTCAGTTTTAATAGAACCTTCAAACTGAGCTATTTGTTGATTGAAATTGCTTACCTCTCCTTGGGCCTCATTATTAATTACATTTTCCACCCTAATTTCATTGTCAATTTCTAATAATTTTAAATAATACAAACCTGCTTCAATTTTTTTTATTTCCTCAGAGATTAGTTTGTATTTAGTTGCTTCTTCAGCCTGTTTTTGTAGGTTGGCTAATTGTTTTTCTTGTTGTCTTCTTAATTCATCTGCTCTTTTTAAGTTTGTTTCTGCAGCATTCAATCTAAGTTCCGCTTCATGTCTTCTCACATGTAGACCCGAAATATTTGCTGCCTCTTCCAAAATAGCTCTTCTGTCTGTAGGCTTAGCTGTAACAAGAGCTCCTATACGACCTTGACTTATTATTGATGGTGAGTGGGCACCTGTAGATAAATCTGCAAAAAAAATTTGAGCATCTCTTGCTCTAACTTCTTTGTCATTTATATAAAACTTTGAACCTTTATCTTTTTCAATTTTTCTTCTAATTTCAATTTGGTCTAATTCTTTATATTGCATGGGTCCTTCATGGCTATCGTTATCCAGTGTAATAGAAACTTCCGCTATATTTTTAGATGCTTTATTCGAAGTGCCATTAAAAATAACATCTTCCATACCTGAGCCCCTCATACTTTTAGCAGATGTTTCGCCCATTACCCATCTTAAGGATTCTACAATATTGGATTTGCCACAACCATTTGGGCCGACAATACCTGTCAGGCCATTTTCAATTAAAAAATTTGTTTTTTCGGCAAATGATTTAAACCCATTTAATTGGATTTTTTTAAACTCCATGAACTAACTTATATCAGTTTTTCTAGATATTTTTTTAAATTCTTATAATTTAGGGATTTTTCAAACTTTTTATCGTTTATTATTATCGTAGGAGTAGCATTGACCTTAAATTTTTTAACACCTTCGATTCGGTCATTTAATATGTAATCTTCTATAATTTTATCACTTAAACATTTATCAAAATCTATGTTTACATTCTCACCTTTTAAAAATTTTTTTAAATATCCTGTAGCTTCTTCCGGTGTTTTTCCTCTAGCCCATTTTTTCTGGCCTGAATATAAAATATTCATAATGCTTGAACTGCCGTCGTTATTACACTGAGCAATTTTTGAGGCATTAAATGCTGCAATATCTAATGGAAAATGTCTAAATTCTATTTTTACCAACCCGTTATCAATGAAGTCTTTCTTAAGTTCTGGATACACATCTTTATGAAAATTTGCACAGTAGCTACAAGTCAACGACTCGTAAGCAATTATTGTTATTTTAGCACTTTCTTCTCCTTCAGTAATTCTTTTAACAATTTCATTTTCTACAGCAAACGATTTAGAGGAGAAGATTAAAAATATTATGAATAATGTTGAGGCAAATTTTTTCATCTTTGTTTAAATAATTTAGTTAATTCTAGTAGTGATTTTTTTATTTTATCGTTTTTAATATTATTAATTCTATCTGTATATTTATTATTTGTCACATGATTTTCATTAGTATCTAATTTTTTGAATTTTGTTTGAGCATCATCAAAGCTTATGAATTTCAATTTCTCAACAACGGCATAACCAAAAAAACTATTCATTTTATCCATTATTATTTTTTTTGAGTATTCTAAATCAATTTCATGTCCCCTCTTTACCATTATTTGAAGAGTGCTTACTCCAAATTTATTCGAATTTTTAAAGGATTTGGGATAGCATATCTGAAAAAGATCATCTCCAACTATATACTTCCAGTTACTAAGTGTTTCAGAAAATATATGACCCTTTTTTTTGATTATTTTTTTAATGTTTTTTGGCAAAGTGTCTTTAAAAGACCTTAAGCCTTGAATAGTTTTAAACCTCTGCTTAGTATTATTTTTAAATTGCATATGACTAAATCCATACTAACAAAAAAAATTCTTTATTGGTACGATAATAATAAAAGATCACTGCCATGGAGAAAAAAGCTATCTCAAGTTAAGCGAGAATATTACACGCTAGTAAGTGAATTTATGTTGCAGCAAACGCAGGTTGCAACTGTAATTCCATATTTCAATAATTTTGTAAAAGATATTCCAGATATTAAATCTCTATCAAAAATTAAGGAACATAAACTTTTAAAGTATTGGGAAGGGCTTGGTTATTATTCAAGAGTAAAAAACTTAAAAAAGACTGCACAAATATTAGAAAAAAATTTTAACAGAAGGTTACCAAGCACGATTGACGAATTAAAATTATTACCTGGAATAGGTGACTACACCTCTAATGCAATAATGGCAATTGCCTTTAACAAGCCATTTATTCCCCTGGATGGAAACATTGAAAGAGTAATTAAAAGATTATTAAATTTAAAATTACCCAAAGAAATTACAAAAGATAATCTTGCAAAGAGTAAAAAAATATTAGGTAATTCAACTAGAGCAAGTGATTATGCACAAGCGATAATGGAGCTAGGTGCATTGATTTGTCGACCTAAAAATCCCTTATGTTACCAATGCCCTTTAATTAAAAATTGTAAGTCTTTTAAAAAAAAAGATTTTGAAATAATAAAAGTAAGAAAAAAGAAGATTGATAAATTTTATTTGTTAGAAGTTTATAAAAAGAATAATAAATTTTTACTGATAAAAAATACTAAATTAAATTTTTTAAAGAATTTACAAATATTTCCTATGAAACAAATACCCAAACCTGACAATTCAGTAAATGCTTTAAACTTCAAGATATCAAATATGAATATGAATATAATAATCAAGTTTTCTAAGTTAAAGGGTACAATTTCTAACTCTTCTTGGATTGATAGCTCTAAGCTTGAAGATTATACTTTGCCCACATTTACTAAAAAAATTTTTAATTATTTAAAAAAAAATTAATGAAAAATATAGCAATAATAGGAGCGGGTATTTCAGGTCTGTACATTGCAAATCTTTTTAGCCAAAACTCAAATTATAAAATTACAATTTATGAGAAAAATAGTTCTGTTAACTTAGAAAAAGGATACGGTATTCAACTTTCAGTTAATAGCATCAAACTATTAAATCAAATAAATTTCCAAAAAATTAGTGTAGAAGATAAATTTCACCCTCATAAACTAGACTTCTATTCTTTAAAAAATAATAAGAAAATATGTGATTTAGATATATCCATGTTTAACAGTGCTGATACAAAATATACTACCTTGCAGCGCTCTACTTTAATTAATTTCTTAAAAGATGGGCTTCATGAAAATATTATCCATTATAATAAAAAAGTTATAAAAATTAATGAAGAAGCTGAAAATAAAGAAGTTTCTTTTGAGGATGGTTCATCTATTAAATGTGATTACTTAATTATCTCTGATGGAACTTTTTCAAAAACAAAATCATTAATTGCCAATAAAGAAATTAAACCAAAATACTTTAACTCTATTGCCTTAAGAGCAACAATAGACCAGGATGCCCTCAAGGGTATTAACCCAGAGAATATATCTTTATTTTTAGGATTTAATTTACACTCAGTTCTTTATCCAGTTAATAGCAAAGGACAGTTTAATTTCGTTACCGTTCTTAGAAAAAAGCTTAGTACTAAAGAGTTATCGGACTATTCTTTGTTTGAGAGCAAAGATTTTACTGCAAATATTATATCTGAAATATCAAAGCAAGTAGTTCCTGAAACAATTAACAATCTAAAAAGCATTAAATGCTTCCCAATATTTGTGAGTTCTAAGGTGCATGAACCAAAAAATAAAAATACTTTTATCATTGGAGATGCTTTTTTTGCTTTACCTCCAACTTTTGCTCAAGGTGCCTCTCAATCAATAGAGGTTGCTCATGAACTTTATAAAAATTTAGAAAATGAAAACACTCAATTTAACTCTGAAAGAGTTAAAAGAGTAAGGATGATTGATATGAAATCAAAACTTAATTACTTTGCTTTTCATTTATCCAACCCATTAATAATTTGGATTAGAAACTTAGTAATAAAAAAATTAGTTAAAAATGAAAAATTTATCAACAGCTATCTTGGTAAAATCTATAAAGACTAATTTTTAGAAATTAATCTTTGTCTTAAATTATCAATTGGAACAGAAACACCATTCACTGTGCAATGCCAATAAGTCCATCCATTACAGCTTTCAGAACCCAGTATTGTTGCTGCAACTTTATGAATTGATCCTTCAGCTTGATCATGTTTTATACTTCCATCGGCCATAATTTTTGCAACAATTTTTTTCTTTTGATCAAAAATACTTGTTCCAGGCTTTATTATTCCAAGCTCTACCAGTGATCCAAAAGGTATTCTAGGTTTTGATCTATTATTCTTTAAAGTGTCTAAGAAATCATCTTCTATTGGTTTTGTTTTCTTTAGTCTTTCCTCTGCAGCTTTAAAATAGTTTTTTTCTTTTTCTATGCCGTAATAGTTTCTACCTAATTTTTTTGCAACTGTGGCTGTTGTTCCAGATCCTAAGAATGGATCTAGAATTAAATCATTTTTGTTTGATGATGCCAATAAAACTCTATGTAATAGAGACTCTGGTTTTTGAGTTGAGTGAACTTTTATACCATTTTTTTTAAGTCTTTCTGCACCATTACAAATGGGTAAATTCCAATTAGATCTCATTTGTAGATCATCATTTAAACATTTCAAAGATTGATAGTTAAAAGTATATTTTGATTTCTCACTTTTAGAGGCCCAAATTAAAGTTTCATGAGCGTTTGTAAATCTTGTTCCTCTGAAATTAGGCATTGGGTTATTCTTATTCCAGATAACATCATTTAAAATCCAAAAACCCAAGTTCTGTATTGCAGTTCCTACTCTAAAAATATTATGATAGCTTCCTATAACCCAGATGGCTCCGTCCTTTTTTAAAATTCTTTTACATTCAGTAAGCCATTCAATTGTAAACTCATCATATTTTTTAAAGTTTTCAAATTGATCCCATTTATCGTTAACAGCACTGACTTTGCTTCTGTCTGGTCTTGTGAGTGAATTTTTTAGTTGTAAATTGTATGGTGGATCAGCGAAAACAAGATCAAAGGTTTCGCTTGGAATTTTTTTTAATTCCTTGAGACTGTCACCATTAATAATCTTATTTTTAAAATTGATATCCATTTTGTATAAAACAATTAGACTCCATAGAGATTCTAGCGTCAACCTGAGATTGAAATAACTAGATTCAAATTGTGTCTGAATTTTTTGAGGGAACCAGATGTTGTGCTGTTACACGTGAAAATTATAAAAGATCACAAATAGGTGAGAAAGTTTTTCGATGATATTTAGTAATACCAAATTTCTTAATTGCTTTTAGGTGTTCTTTTGTACCATAACCAGAATTTGTGTCCCAACCATACTGACTAAATTCCTCAGAAAGTTTAGTTATAAATTTATCTCTGCTAACTTTAGCAATAATTGATGCTGCTGAAATACTTGAAATTTTTTGATCACCTTTAATTATATATTTTAAATTATAATTTTTGATTGTGGGCAGTTTATTTCCATCTATTAGCACTAAAGAAGGTTTTTTTTTTAATTTAAGAATTGCTCTTTTCATAGCTAGTAGACTAGCGTGCAATATATTAATTTTTTCTATCTCCTTAGTAGATGCTTGGCCAATTGCCCATACTGAATTTTGTCTAATATATTTATAAAGCTCGTTTCTTTTTTCTTTTGTTAAACTCTTAGAGTCTTTAAGTAGTTTTTGGTTAATTGAGTTATTTAATATTACAGCAGCTGCATAAACTGGACCAATCAAGCTTCCTCTGCCAACTTCATCAACACCAGCTACAATTTTCATTAAATATTAATCTTTAGATCTATAATTTTTTTTTTAATCCTTTTTAAGTCTTCCCAAGAATATTTTTTATTTTCTGGTGTGCGCAAAAGATATGAAGGATTAAAAGTTATAATAACATTATAGCTAGTATTTTTAACAATTATCTCTTTCCACTTTCCTCTTTCATTGGATATTTTACTATTCAGGCCTGTTAAAGACTCCATAGCAGTACTACCCATGAGAATAATTATTTTTGGGTCAATTATTGAAATATGTGTTTGTAGAAATTGTGAATATCTTTTTATTTCAGCTGAAGTTGGTTTTCGGTCTTCAGGAGGTCTAAAATTAACAGCATAAGATGTATAAATATTTTGCTTTTTGATATTAATTGCGAGTAACATTTTTTCTAAAAGATTTCCGACCTCACCTCTAAAAGTCAAACCAGTTTTATCCTCTTCTATTCCGGGAGCTTCACCAATTAACATAATTGAACTATTAATATTTCCATCACCCAAAACAATATTCTTTGAATTATTTTTTAGACTACAATCACTAATTGAGTTTATTTGTTTTTTTAGTTCAGTTAATTGAGTTATTTTATCGATTTTATTTGCCTCTTTTAAATTTAAGTTAGTATCTTTTAATCGATTAATAGGCTTTTCATTAAAAACAAAGTCTGATCCAATTGAGTCTAAGAATTTAGCTTTAAAATTCGAATTTTGATTTATTACTTTTTTAGACATACAATAGTAAAATGTTAGTAAAATTTCTTAAATTTATTTTAATATTATTAATTTATCAAAGCCCATTATACTCAAAAAATAATACTTTAAACGACTTTAATTCACGTTTTTTATCTAATTATTTTTCTGGAATTGTTGCATATGAAAATTCAGATAATTCTCAGGCACTGAAATTTTTTAATTCATCAAAATTTTTAATTAAACAGCATGAAATTTACTTAGAGAAATACACATTTGCATTAGTTTTAAATGGCAAAGTAAAAAAGGCAATCAATCAAATTAAACAAAACTCTACAAAAGATAATTCTAATTTTTTTCAAGCTAATTTATTATTAGCAATAGATAGTTTAAAAAAGGGGGACTATAAAAGTAGTGAGCAATATATTAATAGATCGTACGAGCTTATTAATAATGATAGATTTTCCCTAATTATTGCAGAAATTTTTAAAGAATATCTTTATGTCTTTAATGAGAAAAAAATTCCCAAATCAAAAAAAAAATTTGGCAATTTTTCTTATATCAATGAAGTTTTCCAAAGGTGTTATTTAGGTGATCAAAGTACAAAAACTTACTTTAAAAGATTAATTAATTCTCAAAATGATGCAGATTATTCAAGGTATGCATTTTTTTTTGTGAACTATTTGATAGAAAGTGAAAAATATGATGAGGCAAAGCAAATCACAGATGACTTTGATTATCTAAATTCTTCTCTTTTAATTTCCCAAGGAAAAAAATGGATAGAAGATACAAAATTTAAAAATTTTTTAGATATTTTTTCATGTACTAATTCCAGTGATATTATGGGTGAATTTTTTTTTCTAGTTGCTAATTTATATTCATCTCAAGGGGACTATGAAAAATCAAATTTCTATTTGAATATATCTAATTATTTAAACCCAAAATTTACTTTAAACTTATCTCTTCTAGCAGAAAATTATTATACAAATGAAGATTATGAAAATACTAAAAAGACATTAGAAGTTTTTGATAAAACAAATGAATTTTATTATTGGTTTAAAATAAAGAAAGAAGCACAAATTATATCAAATAATTTGGATAAAGATGTTTCTTTAAAGTTTATTAATTCAAAATTTAAAGGAATTAAAAATCCTAACAAGAAAATGATTTTTGATATTGCAAATTTCAATAAAAATGCAAAAAAATACGCAAAGGCGATAAATTATTATGACCAAATACTCCTAAACATTGATAGTAATTCTGATTTATATGCTGAGATCCTTTACAGGAGGGGAGGAAGTTACGAGCGCTCTGGTGACTATAAAAACGCAGACAACGATCTTTTGAAATCACTAGAAATTAACCCAGATGATGCTTATGTACTAAATTATTTAGCGTATTCGTGGCTTGAGCGAGAATATAAAATAGATACAGCTCTTGAAATGCTAGAAAATGCCTATGCTTCAAGAAGTAATGATCCTTATATAATAGATTCTATTGGATGGGCTTATTTTTTGGTTGGACAATATGAAAAGGCTGAAAACTTTTTAAAAAGAGCTGTTGAATTAATGCCTCAAGATCCAATAGTTAATGATCACTATGGAGATATTCTTTGGAAATTAAATAGAAAAATACAAGCAAGGTATTTTTGGCAATATGTTTTGAAGCTTGAAGAGACAGAAGATGAAATGAAAAAAAACATCAAAGAGAAATTAATTGATGGAATCAAGCAATCTTAACCTATGACCTCATTTAAAATAAAATCTCATGCAAAATTAAATCTTGCTTTGAATGTAATAGGACGAGCTGTAAAACTCCACAAGATTGAAAGTTTGATATCCTTTATAAGCTTACATGATTTGATCTATTTAAAAAAAATAAAAAGTAATAATCACAAAATATTTTTTACAGGAAAATTTTCAAAAAATATTAGCAAAATTAATACTATATCAACTTTGCTAAACTTATTAGACGCAGAGAAGCTTTTAAATAATCAAAAATTTGAAATAAAAATTAGAAAAAATATACCTCATGGAGCTGGTATGGGAGGTGGTTCAATGAATGCTGCAAGTTTAATAAATTTTTTGATAAGTAAAAAAATCTTAAAGATTAAAAATAAAAAATTAAATGATTTAGCTGCTAAGATAGGCTCTGATGTCGTTTTGGGCTTAAAACCAGGCAATACCATTCTTTCATCAAATGGTAAAATTAAGAGATTTGTTAATAAAAAGGCACTATATGTTTTAATAGCTAAGCCGTATTTTGGCTGTTCTACAAAACTTATCTATTCAAAAGTTGTTTCATTTTCAAAGTCTCAATTTAAAAGACCGCAACAAAAAATGTTTCAACCACAATATTTAAAAGCCCTAAATAATGATCTCGAAAAGATTGCTTTAAGGAAATATCCAAAACTAAATAAGATCAGATCTTTTATGGTAACTTTACCAAAAAATATATTTGTTAGAATGACAGGATCGGGCTCTTCAATTGTAGCCTATTTTCATTCTCAAAAGGATTGCAGTAACGCATACGGGCAATTTAAAAGGAAATTCAATAGTCATTGGTGTATTGAATCAAAAACTATATAATTTTTTTTTTTTGTGTTATATGCAATTAATATTGGGGCGTAGCCAAGCGGTAAGGCACTGGTTTTTGGTACCGGCATCCTAGGTTCGAATCCTAGCGCCCCAGCCATATATGAACAACTTATTAGATAAAATTTTTTTTAGATCTCAAAATCTAAATCATATAAATTTAGGCTTCAAAAAAATAAAAAAAGAAACTGAGGTAGAGCAGTTATTTAAGGCTATTCACTCATTTTCTGTAAATAGTGAAATTCGATATGTTGGTGGATGTGTCAGAAAAATTATTAATAAAGAAGACTTTGATGATATTGATTTAGCAGTAAATTTAAATCCTAAAGATGTTTGTGAGGCGCTTGATAAAAAAAATATCAAATATTATGAAAGTGGTATCAAGCATGGCACGATTACAGCATTAATTAATGATATTAAGTTTGAAATTACATCCCTTAGAAAAGACATTGATACCGATGGTAGACATGCCAAAGTTGAATTTTCTGAAAATTGGAAAGAAGATGCCTCACGAAGAGATTTTACCATAAACTCTATTTATGCTGATATTGATGGAAGTCTTTTTGACCCCTTTGATGGAAAGAAAGATTTAGAAAATGGAAAGGTTCTTTTTATTGGAAATGCAGAAACAAGAATTAAAGAAGACTACCTAAGGATCTTGAGATATATCAGATTTTTTTTAAATTATTCAAAAGTTAAGCATGAGACATCAGTCATTAAGATAATTAAAAAAAATCTTACAGGTATGATGAATATATCTGCTGAAAGATTACTGGATGAGTTACAAAAATTAGTAAGATCAAGAGGGTTTACAAAATTAGCAAAAGATAAAGATAGCCTTGAAATAATAAGTCTTATCTTTCCACAACTTAAGAATATTTCATTATTCAGCAAACTAAATAGTTTTGCACTAAAAAATATTGCTAACGTTGATTTTATTTTATTATTATCTCTAATGATTATTGATGGGACAGATAATGTCGATTATTTTATTTATAAATACAATTTATCAAAAAAGGATCAAAAACGTCTTTTATTTTTAAATAAATTTTATTCCAAAAAAGTTAATAGGTCATTTTTTTCAGAAAAAAATTTAGATAAAATTCTCTATTTTAATGGAAGGGAGGCATTGAACGATATTATTTATTTTAAAATTTTTTTATCCAAAAAAGTAGATGATAATTTGATAAAACTGATTAAAATTTTTAAGGAAAAAGAAATTCCAGTATTGCCCCTTAAAGCAAATACATTGATAGAGAAATATCAAATTCCTGAAGGGATAGAATTAGGAAAAAAATTAAAAGCTATCGAGGAAATTTGGAGTAATAATAATTTTAAGATTTCAGAGAAAGAAATTCAAAAAATTGTAAATAATTAAATATATTTAACGTTTTTTATTTCAAAGTTTTTAACACCAGCTGGAGTTTTAATTTCAACCAAATCATTCTTATTTTTGCCAATTAATCCTTTGCCTATCGGGGATTGAAAAAATATAAGTTTTTTTTGCAAATCTGCTTCATCTCTACCAACAATTTTGTAGGTAATTTTTTCTCCAGTATCAAGGTTCTCTAAGTCAACAGTTGAACCAAAAATAACCTTTCCATCATTGTTTAATTTGGTAACATCAATTACATTTGCTCTTGCAATAATATCATTGATTTGAGCAATTCTTCCTTCATTATGAGACTGCTCTTCTTTAGCCGCATGATATTCAGCATTTTCTTTTAAATCTCCATGTGACCTAGCTTCAGAAATTGCCGCTACTATTTCAGGACGTTTTTTTTCTTTTAAAAAGATTAGCTCTTCTTTTAAACTTTCAAGTCCAGCAGATGTTATTGGTTCTTTATCCATATTAATTCCATTTTGCTATTGGAGGTAATGACATTAGAATTCCTTCGACATTACCACCTGTTTGTAGGCCAAACTTAGTTCCTCTATCATAGAGTAAATTGAATTCAGCATATCTACCTCTTTTAATATACTGCATCTCCTTTTCTTTTGTAGTCCATTTCTTTTGATATTTAGAGTTAATTATTGAATTAAATAACATTTGAAAAGTAACACCAAGATCAGTCACAAATTTGAAATCTTTTTCCCAATTATCTTTTTTATAATCAAAAAAAATACCACCAATACCTCTGGTTTCTTTTCGGTGAGGAAGATAAAAATATTCATCACACCATTTTTTATAATTTTTGTAATAATTTTTATTATGTCTATCGCACATCTTTTTTAACTCTTTATGAAGAAATTTTTTTTCTTTAGAATCTTTTATGCAGGGTGTTACATCCATTCCCCCTCCAAACCAGCCATGAGTTGTATAAATAAATCTTGTGTTAAAATGAATAGCAGGAACATGGGGATTATGCATATGCATTACAACAGAAATTCCAGATGCCCAAAATCTAAGGTCTCTTGAGGCGCCAGGTATTTTTTTACCCATTTCTTTAGAAAATTTTCCATAAACTTCAGAAAAATTTACTCCAACTTTTTCAAAAATTTTTCCATTTTTTAAAATTCTAAATTCACCTCCACCCTCATCTTTAATTTGATTTCTTTTCCACACTTTAGATTTAAATTTAAGTTTGTGGTTTTCTAATTTTTCAATATCATTACAAATAGTATTTTGTAATAACTTGAACCAATTAGAGGCAATTTTTTTTTTAATTTCCTTATCCATCATTTAATAAAAATAGTTTGTCTCAAATTTTCTGAAAGAATTATAGCAACTGAAGAGGCTATGTTTAAAGATCTTTTATTATCTTTCATTGGTATTTTTAACTTATATTTTATAGAATTATGCACATGATTAGGTACACCGGCACTTTCTCTACCAAATAATAATGTATCATTATTTTCAAATTTGAATTTTGCATAAGATTCGGAAGATTTAGTAGTTAGTAATATAACTCGCTGATCTTTTTTTGATTTAAAAAATTCTTCAGAACTTTGATAGAATTTTATCATTTTTTCATCCATATAATCCATTACTACTCTTTTAAATCTTTTATCGCTAAACAGAAAACCACAAGGTTCTATTATCTCTAAATCTGCACCCAGACACGCACATGTTCTTATAATAGCGGCTGTATTTTGGGGAATATCAGGTTCATATAAGGCTATTTTAGGTCTCAAATTCATTGGTTCTGTGTCATTGTTTCAGTAGAAAAAAAACTTTTTTCTTATATGAAATCATATATTAGATAACAATATACAAAAAATTACAGATGTCTGACAAAAAACCTGAAAGAAGAGAATTTTTATTTACAGCCTCGTATGCAGTAGGTGCGGTAGGTGTAGGAGCAGTTGTTTGGCCTTTAATTGATCAAATGAATCCTGATGCATCAGTTAAAGCATTAGCAAGCACTGAAGTAGATGTAAGTACAATGGAGCCCGGTAAAACAATCACAGTACTTTGGAGAGGAAAACCAGTTTTTATAAAAAGAAGAACTTCAGAAGAAATCGCTGAAGCAAGAGCCGTTAAGATGGAAGACTTGAAGGATCCTCAAAAAGATGAGGATAGAGCTAAAAATCCAGAGTGGCTAGTTATGGTGGGAGTTTGTACACATTTAGGATGTGTGCCTTTAAATGATAAAGGTGACTACAATGGATGGTTTTGTCCTTGTCATGGATCGCACTACGATACATCTGGTAGAATTAGAAAAGGACCAGCGCCAACGAACATGGAAATACCTAAATATGAATTCGTTAATAGTAATACAATAAAAATCGGATAAGAATTATTATGAGTGATCACGAATACACACCTAAATCAAAGTTTGGAAAATGGTTTAATGATAGACTGCCACTTTTATCTCTTGCCAGTCATTTAACAGATTATCCAACTCCTAAAAATTTAAATTACTGGTGGACATTTGGTGGAATTTTAACTTTTTGTTTAATAACGCAAATCGTAACAGGTTTGACTTTAGCTATGCACTATATTGCTCATGCTGACATGGCTTTTGAAAGTGTTGAACATATCATGAGGGACGTTAACTATGGTTGGTTAATAAGGTATATCCATGCCAATGGTGCTTCAATGTTTTTTCTAGCAGTTTATATTCATATATTTAGATCTTTATTTTATGGATCATATAAATCCCCAAGAGAAATTATTTGGATTTTGGGAATTATAATTTATCTCTTAATGATGGCAGCAGCTTTCATGGGCTATGTTCTTCCATGGGGACAAATGAGTTTCTGGGGTGCAACTGTAATTACAAATCTTTTTAGCGCAATACCTTTAGTGGGCGAGGGTATAGTGAACTGGCTATGGGGTGGTTATTCAGTTGATAATCCAACCTTAACAAGATTTTTTACGTTACATTATTTAATTCCATTTTTAATTTTAGGCTTAGTAGTTCTTCATATCTGGGCACTACACGTACCTGGAAATAATAATCCGGTAGGTATTGATATTAAAAAACCATCAAAGGATACAGTTCCATTCCATCCTTATATTGTCATTAAAGATGGTTTTGCTTTACTAATGTTTATGATCGTTTTTGCTTTTTTTGTGTTCTATACACCAAATATTTTAGGTCATGCTGATAATTATATTGAAGCAAATCCATTAGTAACGCCAGCTCACATTGTACCTGAATGGTACCTATTACCTTTTTATGCAATTTTAAGATCTGTACCTGATAAATTATTAGGTGTGATTGCAATGCTATCAGCAATTTTAATTTTAGCTGCTCTACCTTGGCTTGATACATCTAAAATAAGATCAGCTGTATTTAGACCTTTGTATAAACAGTTTTATTGGATCTTAGTCGCTGACGTACTAATACTTGGTTACGTAGGGGCAATGCCAGCTGAGGGGCTGTACTTATTAATTGCTAGAGTAGCAACTGGTTATTACTTTATTCACTTTTTAGTAGTTCTTCCAATATTAGGTTTTAAAGAAAAAACTATGCCTTTACCACTCAGTATTACAGAGCCAGTTTTAGGAGGGTCTCCAATGGCCTCAGCAGTTAAAAAAAAAGAAAGTTTAAATTAATTTAGTGAACAATATTTTTAAAATCATTTATCTAATAATATTCATTATAACTGGAACAATTCAGGTTAATTCGGCAGAAAAAATAGATTATTTAAAAACAGATTGGAGCTTTAAAGGTCTTTTTGGTAAGTTTGATAGAGCTTCATTGCAAAGAGGTTATCAAGTCTACAAAGAAGTATGCGCTTCGTGCCATTCGATGAAATATGTAAGTTTTAGAAACTTATCAGAACCAGGCGGACCAGAATTTACTGAGGAACAGGTGAAAGCAATAGCCGCAAGTTATGAGGTGAATGATGGACCTAACAGTGAAGGCGAAATGTTTCTAAGACCAGCAAAATTATCAGATAAGTTTGTTATGCCCTACGAAAATGTTAAAGCTGCACAAGCTGCAAACGGTGGTGCCTATCCACCAGACATGTCTGTATTGGCCAAAGCTAGAAGTGGAGGAGTTGACTACATTTACTCATTGCTCCTTGGTTATGAAGATGCGCCAAGTGATGTGAAACTTGATGATGGCGTTTACTATAATAAATTTATGTATGGTAATAAAATTAAAATGGCTGAGCCAATTACTGATGATTTAATAGAATATGGAGATGGGACTCCTGCAACAAAAGAACAGATGGCTAAAGATGTTACGACATTTTTAATGTGGGCAGCTGAACCGCACTTAGAAAGCAGACACAAGATGGGATTTAAAGCCATCTTATATTTAATAATTTTGACAGTTTTAGTTTATTTCAGTATGAAGAAAATTTGGTCACGTATTGAATCTGAAGTTTAATATATCACCATCTTTGACAATATAATCTTTTCCTTCAAGTCTCATTTTTCCATTTGTTTTAGAATTTACCCAACCTTGATTAGCTATGAAATCTTCATAAGCAATTGTTTCAGCTCTAATAAAACCTTTTTCAAAATCAGAATGTATTTCACCAGCTGCTTTTGGTGCTGTACAATTTTTCTGAATAGTCCAAGCTCTGGTTTCCTCAGGCCCGGATGTGAAATAGGTATCTAACTCTAGGATATTATAACCCTTTTGAATTAACATATTTAGACCAGTTTTTTTTAAACCGATCATCTCCATATAGTTTTCTTTTTCTTCATTTTCTAACTGATTTATTTGATTTTCAATATCAGCTGAAACTATTAAGGTATTTTTTTCTCCAAATTTACTAATAAAAGCCTCAGTATATTTGTTTCCATTTTGAACACTTGGTTCATCAACATTACATACAAAAATTTTTGGCTTTAAAGATAATAAACCACTTTGATTTAATAGTTTTTTTTCAAATTGGTCACGTAGAATTTGAATATCTTTAGAATTATTTATGCAATCTAATGCAATTTCTAATATTTTTATTTGCTCTTCATCTACATTTTTTTTATTACTCTTTTCTAATCTTTTTTGAATAGACTCAAGATCAGCAAGCATCATTTCAGTTTCAATAATCTCCAAATCTCTTACAGGATCAACCGTGGGATTTACATTTTGGATATCATCAGAATCAAAACATCTGATCATATGAATTACAGCATCAACCTCTCTAATGTGTGATAAAAATTTGTTTCCCAGGCCTTCACCTTTAGATGCACCCTCTACTAATCCTGCAATATCCACAAATTCTATAGTGGTATTAATCTTTTTTTTTGATTTTGAAATTTCAACTAATTTATCTAGTCTCTCATCAGGAACTGGAACAATTCCTACATTTGGCTCAATTGTACAAAAAGGAAAGTTGGCTGCTTGTGCTTTGCTAGAATTCGTTAGTGCATTGAATAAAGTAGATTTTCCAACATTGGGCAATCCAACAATTCCACACTTAAAGCTCATTATTTATTATTTACTGTGCTTGAAAATAAATCTAATTTCTTATCAAGTAGTATAGATATTGAATCAATGATGTTTTCTGTAATTTTTTCTAATTGTAACATTTCATCTTCATCAAAATCTTTCAAAACATGATCTGAAACATCTGCCTTAGTTTTTGGTCTTCCAATTCCAATTCTCACTCTCGAATAATCTTTTCCAATGAATTTATCTATAGATTCAATTCCATTATGTCCTGCACTTGAACCAGCAAACTTCGCTTTTACTTTGCCAAATTCAATGTCCAGATCATCATGAAATACAATTACATCCTCAGCATCGATTTTAAAATATTCAATTAATTCTCTGATACAAATTCCAGAGTTATTCATAAAGGTAAGAGGTTTTATTGCGTAAACTTTTTTATCCTCAATATTACCCGTCGTTAGCAAACCTTTGAATTTTGGTTTTTGTTTAGAAAGCCCAAATTTTTGATTAAGGGCATCAATTAACTTAAAACCAATATTATGCCTATTGTTTTCACTATCAGGTGTTGGATTTCCTAAACCTACAAATAAAAGCATATTTTTTTTAAATCGTATCTAGGAAACTTCACTATGATTAGTTAATTATTTTTTCTCTTCAGAGGCTTTTTTGTCATCGCCATCTTTTTTATCACCATCAGCTGCTGCTGGAGCTGCTTCTTTACCTTCTTCTGCTGCACCTTCTTCTGCCGCAGCCTCTTCAGCTGGTTTCTCAGGCTCTTTCATTACTGTAGGAGCCGCTAAAGTTGCAATCACAAAATCTCTACCTGTAATTGTTGGTGTTACACCCTCTTCTAGTTTAACTGCAGAGATTTTAAAGCTTTCTCCAATATCTACACCGTCCAAATCCAATGTAATTACAGATGGAATTTTTTCACTTGGACACTTTAATTCAATTTTTCTTCTAACTATGTTTAATACTCCACCTCTTTTTAAACCTGGAGATGTTTCATGGTTAATAAATTCAACAGGCACCTCAATTCTAATTTTTACACCAGGTACAATTCTTAAAAAATCAATATGAGTTGGCTCATCAGATAATACATTATAACTAATTTCTCTTGGTAAAACATTTTGAGGTTTACCGTCTAAATTAAGAGTTATTATGTTTGATAAAAAACTTCCTTTATCAAGTAAAGATTTTACTGTCTTTTTTAATACAGTAATTTTTTGGTTTTGCTCAGGACCACCATAGACTATACCTGGAATGTTACCAGCTAACCTAAGAGATCTAACATCCCCTTTAGATTTTGAGTCTCTAGTATTTGCATCAAGTGAATTCATAAAAAAGAGGTTTCTAGCCCAAGTTTGTTAATAACTCAAGATAATTATTTAAATAAATCTGAAACAGAGGTCGAATTGGAAATTCTTTTAATTGCTTCTCCCATAAGGGTTGAAATAGGCAAAACTTCTATATTTTTAACATTTTTAATTTTATTCCCATTATCAATTGTGTCAGTTATTACTAATTTTTTAATAACTGATTTTTTAATTTTTTCTACAGCTTCTCCACTAAGAACGCCGTGAGTAATATAAACAAAAACTTCTTTTGCACCTCGATCTTTAAGAGCTTTAGCTGCATTTACAATAGTTCCACCCGAGTCAATTATATCGTCAACTATGATACACGTTTTATCTTTAACATTTCCAATGACATTCATAACCTTTGACTGTCCTGGTTTAGGTCTTCTTTTATCTACAATAGCAAGATCAGCATCCAACATTTTACCAAGAGCTCTTGCTCTTTCGGTTCCTCCAACATCTGGAGCAACACAAATAATATTTTTACTTTTAATATTTTTTTTGGCATGTCTTGCAAAAATGGGTGTAGCAAATAAATTGTCTACAGGAATATCAAAGAAGCCCTGTATTTGGCCAGCATGAAGGTCTACTGTCACTACTCTATCAGCACCAGCTTTAGTAATTAAATTTGAAACTAGTTTTGCTGAAATAGAAGTTCTAGGGACAACTTTACGATCTTGTCGAGCATATCCAAAATATGGAATAACAGCAGTAATATTTTTTGCTGAAGATCTTTTTAATGCATCAATACAAAGTAATAATTCCATTAAATTATCATTCGCTGGTGATGAAATAGACTGAAGGATAAAGATGCTATTACCTCTAATATTTTCATTTATTTCCACATAAATTTCACCGTCAGAAAATTTTTTGATACTTGAGTTAACAAGTTTTGTTTTTAAATATTTTGAAATATTCTTACTGAGAGGTTTATTGCTATTTCCAGTTAATAATTTCATGAGATAAACTTAATTAATCATAATTACTGAAATATTTCTACCATAATCATTCTCATTAAGCCTGATAGATCGTCTTGCACTAAAAAAATTGTTTTTTAAGACAAATGTATCTTTTTTGATAACATCAATATTCTTAATATCTAGAGCTTTTAGTTGATGATGAATATATTTACCTAAACTAAAGTAGTTTTTATCTTTTGTTTTTTTAAAAAAAAGGACATTCTTTTTATCTTTTTTTATAAATTTCTTGATAAAATCTTCTTTAACCTCGTAATTATTTACAGATATGCAGGGCCCTATAACAGCAGTTATGTTGTTAGAAGAGCAACCTTTTTTAATCATAAAATTAATAACACTTTGAATGATACCCTTGTAAGCACCTTTCCAGCCAGCATGTATTGCGGCTATCATTTTTGTTTTTTTATCATGTATAAGAATAGGCGCACAATCTGCAGTTAGAACTGCAATTGGAAGATTTGTTCTATTTGTAATTAAAGCGTCGCCTTCAAGTTTTTTTTTTGGAACTTGTGTATTTTTACTTATAAAATGAAATTTATTACTATGCACCTGTTTTAGTAAAACAATTTTTTTGGCAGTAGTATTAATTTTTTTTTTAACAATATTAAGATTTTTTAAGATATTTCGTTTATTGTCATTCGATCCAGGACCACAATTTAAACTTTTAAAAATACCAGTAGATTTGCCCCCAGCTCTATTGAAAAAAGCATGATTTAAATTTTGTAACTTACTAAGCTTTTTTGATTTAATCATTACCAAACCCTAGTTTGAATTTATTTTTATGATTTGTTATAAACAATACTTTAAATAATTTTCCCATTTGTTTTTCATCAATTAATCTTTGAATTCTAAAATAAATATCAGCCTTTTCACTAAATTGCATATTCTTAGAGATAATTTCAGCTCGCTCCATTATTCCAAGCTTTGTTAGAAAATGTTTTTGTGTAGTCATTAAAGAATTAAAAGTGCCAAATCTTTTCAGCATTTTAATGATCAAATCAAAGTTTGGGTTATAAGTAATATCTGAATTTCCAAATTCATCGAGAACACCACAGTACTTATGTTTTGATACTGCTTGAAGTGTATTTTTTATTTTTTTATCAACATAAGCATAGTCAATTATTAATACCCCACCATTATTTTTTTTAATTTTATTGGTTATATTTTTTAAATAATCATCAGCTTGAGGTGAATATTCAATAAAAGTTTGTTTATCTGAAATCTTAAATTTAATTTTTTTTTCAAACTTCTCTATATCAAGTGGTATATCCAAATATTCTTTGTGTGTATTATCTATAAATTTTACATATCTTTCGTGCCATTTTTTCTCTTTTTTAATAAATTGCTTAATTGGCAATGCATCAAAAAATTCATTTGCTAGAAAAATACAAGGCAGATTATTCAATTGATCTAAATTATTTAGCCATCTAATTTTATTATTATTGATAATATTTTTTTGAATTTTTCTAAGTAATTTACTTCTTTCCAATATATTAATTTTACAAGCACTAAAAAATTTTGGAAATTTTGAAAATGTTTTATTTAATACCCTCATCATTTCACCGTTACCAGCACCTAGCTCTATTAAATTAAATTTTTTTGGACAACCTAGATTTTCCCAAAACGAAATTACCCAAATTGCCAGCATTTCAGAAAATAATACAGATATATTGGGTGCAGTAATAAAGTCACCACTTTTTCCAAATGGAACTTTTTTAACATAATATCCAAATTTTTTATTATAGAGAGACTCCTCTATATATTCATCTAGAGTAATCTTATCACCATTTTTAATTTTCATTTTTTTTTAAATAAAATAGAAGCACTCCAATTACAAAAAACAGAAGGCTTATGATTTGACCTAAAGTTGAGTTTAAAAATAGAAATCCAATTTGTGGGTCTGGCACTCTGAAAAACTCTAAAGAATATCTAAACAAAGAATAAAAAATTAAGAATAAAGCAGAAAGTTTTCCAGGTGTTACAATATATTTTCGTCTAAAAAGATAATTTAGTATAAAGAAAAGAATAATACCTTCAAAAAAAGCTTCATAAATTTGAGAAGGATGTCTTTTGATATTATCTATTAATACAAATTGAACACCCCAAGGCAAATCTGTAGCTCTTCCATAAAGTTCAGAATTTATAAAGTTTGCAATTCTACCAAAAAAAATACCAATAGGAGCTGATAGCGCAACTAAATCTAAAAAGATAAATGAATTAATTTTATGTTTTTTTCCAAATATTACACAGGATAGAATAACTCCAATTAAACCACCATGAAATGACATCCCACCATTCCATACCATTAGAATTTCTAATGGATTGTTTATATAATATGAGAAGTTGTAGAATAGGGCATAACCAATTCTTCCACCTAAAATTATACCAATGATTAAATAGGTAATAAAGTCATCAAATAGATCAAGTACAATGGGATCTTTAATTAATTTTTTTTTACAATAAATCCAACCAAGCACTATTCCAAAAATATAGGCCAAAGAATACCACCTAATTTCTAGTGAAAAAACTTCAAAGGCAACTGGGTCAAAATTATTAATAAACATTTTTTAAAAACTACTTATAAAGTATATTAATTTTATAAATGAATATATGACAAAATCTAAATTTGTAATTGATAAATTAGCTAAGCTATTTGAGCAAGGTCTTATTTCTTATAAAGATTTAAGTTCTGAAATTATAAATGTTTTAAAATCAAAGAGAGATGAAATAGTTTTTAAAATGAAGCTAGTTAGTAAAGAGGAAACTGATATTTTAATTAAAAGAGTAGAAAATCTTGAAAAAAAATTAGAAAAACTAGAAAAAAATAATTTAAAAAAGAAAGCTACAAAGGTAAAAAAACCTTAACTCTCAAGCCATTCAAGTGAGATTTTTCTAGTATAATATTTCCACCATGAGACTTAATGATATCTGATGTTATGGCTAACCCAAGACCTACGCTTGATTTAGAGTCAGCTCTTCCCTTGTCTATTTTGTAGAAGGGTTTAAATACATTTTGATATTCATTTTTAGGAATACCAATCCCATCATCATCTAAAGTAATTGTAATATTATTATTTTTTTTATTTAATTGTATTTCAATTTTTTTGGCATATTTAATTGAATTATCAATAAGATTATTAATAGATCTCTTAATTAAATTCTTTCGACCACTCATGTAGATTCTTGGTATTATTTTATTTGATATGTCTTTATTATTATATTTTTTAATTATATTTTCTATTAATTCTGAAATATCAAAAGTCTCATCTTTTTCTACAAAAGTTGAACTTGTAAATTGTAAATATTCGTTTAACATTTTTTCCATCTCATCAATATCTGCAGACATTTTTTTTGATAGATCTTTATCTTCAATAAAGGAGAGTTGTAATTTTAATCTTGTTAATGGTGTTCTCAAATCATGACTTATTCCAGATAACATTTCCGATCTTTGATTAAGGTGTCTCATAATTCTTTTTCGCATTTTGTCAAACTCTAGACCTGCTTGTCTGATTTCCATTGCACCAGAAGGTCTATACTCATCAACTTTTTCACCTCTTCCAAATTTCTCAGCAGCTTTTGCAAGATTTACAATAGGGCGAGTTTGATTTTTTAGAAATATTATAGCTATAGTTATCATCAGCAATGCTGGAAGGGTTATCCATAATCCAAACAATCTGGCGGATGTGCTGGTTACCCTGTCCTTTGGAATAAAAAATTCAAAATAACCATCATTATGTTTAATATTTATATGAATGAGCTCTTTATATGTTGTTGTATCAAACCAATAATTATTAGTTCCAATATTTGATTTTAATTCTCTTCTTAATGTTCGATCTATTGGACTAAACCACCTTTGTTTTTGCGGTAATTCAAATGAATCATCTGTTTTAAACTCAACGTTAAGATCTAGGTAAATTGAAAAAAGACCTGACAAATCATTATTATTATATTTACCATTGTCATAGGCTACGATGAAAGTTTTCATTTCACCTACAAGTGCTCGTGTCATTCCTTTATTTGTTTTAATCCACAGACTATCAAAGAAAACAATGGTGATAACCAATTGCAAAACTATTATTGGAACTGCAACAATTAGTAATGCACGGTAAAATAGTCTACGAGGTAATAAATTTTTAATAAAGCTACTCAATCCATAAGACATAGCCAGCACCTCTTAAAGTTTGCAAATATTTTGGATTTTTTGGATCAAGTTCAATTTTCTTTCTTAGTCTTGTAATTATAACATCAATTGATCTCTCTTTGTCTAAATCAATTAGTTTACCAATACTTTCTCTTGAAAAAGTTTTTCCAGGGTTATTAATCATTTTTTCTAAGATAATTTTTTCAGTATTGTTAATTTTAAATTCACTATCATTTTTAATGATTAGCAATTTATTTAAATCTATTTTTATATTATCAAAAGTTATAATTCTCTTTAAATCATTTTTTTTTGTTTTATTTAGTATATTCTTTATTCTTAATACTAGTTCTTTAGGCTCAAAAGGTTTTGGCAAATAATCATCTGCACCTATTTCTAATCCACTAACTCTATCCTCAGTTTCTCCTTTGGCAGTTAAAAGAATGATTGGTGTATCAATATTTGATTTATTTTCCATTATAAAATCTAAACCACTTTTTCCAGGCATCATCACATCAAGAATGATCAAATCAAATTTTACTATTAATATTTTTTCTTTAGCATTTTCAGCACTATTAGCAGTCGTAACTAAAAAATTATTTTCATTTAAAAATTTTTTTATTAATGATCTTATTCCATCATCATCATCAACTACTAAGATATGGGCTATAAAATCATTCATTAATTATTTTTTTTAGTACATTATCAAAATTAATAACTTGCTCTGAACTTGAGTTTAGAAGAGCATTATAAATTCGCTTTTTTTGAGTGGAGAATATGTCATTAAAAATTTTTTCTCCTTTATCATTTAAAAAAATATGTTTTACCCTTGTATCCTGCTGATCTTTTTCAAAAAAAACAACTTCTAGTTTGATCAAATCTTTTAAAACACGATTTAAACTTTGTTTAGTAATGTTAAGTTTTTTTAGTAGTTCTGAAATTGTAATACCTCGATACATAGAAAGAATGTGTAAAACCTTATGATGTGCTATCCCAATTGAGTACTTATCCAAGGTTTTTTTGGAGTCTGCAAAGATTTCTCTATAGCTTGTAAACAACTTCTCTATTAACTCTTTAAGTTGATCATCTTTTAAATATAAAAGTTCTTTCATTATTGGTAAGTTATATTGACATATTATAGATACAAAGATAATTTTGAAAAATAATTAAAAAAAATTTCACACATGATACCCTACGACAAAAGATCTGGTAAAATTTGGTATAATAATGAGCTTGTTGATTGGGCTGATGCTAAAATTCATATACTAAATCATGGTCTTCATTATGCCAGCTGTGTTTTTGAAGGTGAAAGAGTATATGATAGTAAGATTTTTAAATTAGAGGAACACACTTCAAGACTTTTTTATTCAGCAAAACGAATGGGAATTACAATTCCATACTCTGAAAAAGATATAAACCAAGCATCTAATGAAATCATTTCAGTACAAAAAATTGAAAATGGGTATGTAAGACCAATGATTTGGAGAGGTAGTGAGATGATGGCAATTTCTGCTCAACAAACAAAAATACATGTTGCAATAGCTACTTGGGAATGGGGCTCTTATTTTGATCCTAAATTAAAAATAAATGGAATTAGGTTAAATATTTCAAACTGGAGAAGACCAGCTCCAAATACAATACCTTGGGATACTAAAGCCTCAGGATTGTATATGATTTGTACTTTATCCAAGCATGAGGCGGAGCAACAAGGATACACTGATTCTCTAATGTTAGATCATGCAGGCAATGTAGCAGAAGCTACTGGAGCAAATATATTTTTTAAAGATAAGAACAATGAATTGCATACTCCAATCCCAGATTCCTTTTTAGATGGAATTACAAGAAGAACAGTTATTGATATTGCAAAATCAAAAGGGATTAAGATCCATGAGAGAAAGATTAAACCTGAAGAGCTCAAAGATTTTGTTGGTTGTTTTTTAACTGGAACAGCAGCAGAGGTTACGCCTGTATCTTGTATAGCTGATAATGAATTTAAAGTCTGTGAAACTATAATTGATTTAAATGAAAGCTATCAAGCTTTAGTAAGAAGCAATTAAATTAATTTTTACTGTCTTCAGACATTGCATGATCAATACCTTTTCTTAAATACTCATAACCAGTATATAAAGTCAAAAAAGCAGAAAGCCAAAGCAAGATTATTCCAATAGTTTGTGCATTATAGTCTTGGAAGTTCAAAATTTTATTTCCAGTTTCACCAGTTAATAAAAGTGCTATAGCAACCATCTGTAAAAAAGTTTTTAATTTTGCTAAATTAGATACAGGCAGTCTGATTTTACCTTTTGCTAAAAATTCTCTTAAACCTGAAATCAGAATCTCTCTTGTTAATATGATAATTGCAGCAATAACTTCGTAATGTTTAATTGTCCCACTCATCACAAGTAATATTAATGCTGTGGCAACAATAATTTTATCAGCAATAGGGTCTAACAATTCACCTAATTTAGATTCTTCACCCAACATTCTTGCAAGCATTCCATCTAAAAAATCTGTAAATGAGGCAATTAAAAACAAAGCGAAAGCAGTTAAGTCACCATAAAAACCTGGTAAGTAAAATGCTAGAACAAAAAAAGGAACAATTATTATTCTGCCGATAGTTAAAATGTTTGGAATTTTTTTAAGCATAATTATTCGTGAAAAAAGTTATATATCTTTTTTGCCACTTTTTCCTCAACACCTTCTACTGATTTTATTTCATCAAAACTAGCTGATTCAACTGCTCGAGCTGAACCAAAATGGTTTAATAATGCTCTTTTTCTAATAGATCCAATACCATCAATTTGGTCTAAAAGTGATTTTGTAATGCCTTTTGCTCTTTTAGCCCGATGAGAAGTAATAGCAAATCTATGAGCCTCATCACGAAGCCTTTGTAAAAAGAATAGGGTAGGATCATTTTTATCAAATTTAAATGTTTTTCCATTATAGAAAAAAGTTTCATCACCACTATTTCTTAATTTACCTTTAGCAATAGCAATCATTGGAAGGTCATGTAAACCAAACTCGTCTAGCACTTCTTTGGCAGTTGAGTATTGACCTTTACCACCGTCAATTAATATCAAATCTGGTAGAGTTAAATAGTTCCCCTTTTCTAACATTGCTCTTTTAAATCTCCTTGAAAGAACCTCTTTCAACATAGCAAAGTCATCTTGTTCAGAACCTTTTGTTTTAATATCAAACTTTCTATACCTTTTTTTCACAAACCCTTCATTTCCAAAAGTAATCATTGCCCCAACACTATTTGCACCTGAAATATGACTGTTATCATAAACCTCAACAAGGTTTAGATTATTTTTAAGTTCAAATTTTTTAACAACACCATCAAACAAATCTTTATTGTTATTTGTTTCATAAATTTTTCTACTAAGTGACTCTTTGGCATTTTTTTCAGCCATGGCAATTACTTTAGCTTTAGATCCTTTTTTTGCTATATTAATTGAAATAGTACTTCCTTCTTTTTTACTTAAAGTTTCTTCAATTAGTTTTTTATCGTTGATATCACTATTAATGATTATTAATTTTGGAACACTTTTATTTTCATAGAACTGCATTAAGAAAGACGACATTATTTCAGAAATTTCTTGATCCGAATCATGTTTTGGAAAATAGGCTTGGTTACCCCAATTTTGTTTTGATCTATAAAAAAATACTTGAATACAAGTTTTACCAGATTCTTTGTACGCTGCGATTACATCTGCATCTACCAGATTTGCTTCATTAATCCTTTGAGATGATTGAATTATATTTAAAGATTTTATTCTATCTCTAAAAATAGAAGCTCGTTCAAAATCAAGTTTCTCACTAGCTTCCTCCATTTGTTTAGATAGGTTTTTCTGTATGTCTCTTGATTTACCAGACACAAATTGAATTGCTTGATCTACTGATTTTTTATAGTCATCTCTACTTATGTAATCAACACAAGGACCAGAACATCTTTTTATTTGATAAAGTATACAAGGTCTTTTCCTATTCTTGAAAGTTCCATCATCACAAACTCTTATTTGGAAAATTTTTTGCAACATTTTTATGGTCCAATTAGCAGTTCCCGCAGAAGCAAATGGCCCAAAGTAAAAACCTTCTTTGTCTTTTTTTCCTCTATGTTTTGTAACTTGAGCCCACTTATCTTTATTGCTGATAAAAATAAAAGGAAAAGATTTGTCATCTTTAAGTAAAATATTGAATTTAGGCTTATATTTTTTGATTAAATTAGCCTCTAAAAGTAGAGCCTCACTTTCATTTGCTGTAGTAGTGATTTCTAATTTAAATGTTTGTGACAACATTCTCTCTGTTCTAATGATATGATTTTTTTCTGATACATAGCTCTTTAATCTATTGGGTAAATTTTTTGCTTTTCCTACATATAAAATGTCATCTTTATGATTTAACATTCTATAAACTCCAGGGCTTTTAGGAATTAATGGGAGCTCTTTTCTGATTACGTCTTTACCTAATTCAGAGCTTTTCATGACTTCTTTTTTTGGTAATTTGGATACCAACAGAGGCGCATTCTTTTATAATTTCTAGTTTTTCAATTTGAAGCATGATTTTTCCAATTCTTTTATCTTTAAATAATACATCAAATACATCTTCAGCCAATGTTTCTAAAAAATTGTAATGTTTATTTTTAACAAGTTTTTTAATCAATTTTACAACCTGACCATAATTTACAATTGACTTAATATCCTTGTCATTTGTTGGTTTTCTGTCCTCATAGTCAATTTCAAGGCAAAATTTTACTTTTTGTGATTTTTCTTTTTCAAAATCATAATATCCAAGCTTTAAATCTAAAGTTAGCTCTTTAATTAAAATTTTTTTTTCGTAATTAAATAAGTTTTTTGTTTTATCTAGTTTAATAATTCTAAAGTTATTTTTTTTCATTCTTTTCCAATTACATCTGGTGTTTGCCAATTTAAACTTTGCCCACTATCAATTGCAATTACTTGACCTGTAATTGAACTGTTTTTGATAAAAAAGTCAACAGCTGAACAAATATCTTTTACATTTACCTGTCTTTTTAAAGGGGTTGCCAAATATTGTTTCTTAAAATGATTATCAGTTTGTCTTTTGTTTTTTATAGTAGGACCTGGTGCTATTCCATTAACCCTTACATTTGGAGCTAACTCCATGGCACTTGTTTTTGTCAGAGTATAAAGCCCTGTTTTGCTTAAAGTATAAGAAAAGAAAAAAGGAGTTAGTTTAAAAACTCTTTGGTCAATTATATTTATAATATTGTTATTTTTCCCTCTAGTATTTTTTGCAAATTCTTTTGTAAGATATGCTGGTGCTTTTAAATTTACATTAATATGATTTCCCCAACTTTTAGAGGTAAAATTTTTTAAATTATCATTTTCAAATAATGAAGCATTGTTTACCAAACAATCAAAGTATTTTAATTTATCTTTAGAAAATTTTATGATTTTTTTAAGATCTTGTTCTTTTGCAAGATTTCCTTTTACTAAATAAACTTTTGTTTTATTTTTTATTAATTCTTTTTTTAATTTTTCAGCTTCTGTCCTAGAAGTATTGTAATGAATAATCATTTCAACCCCTGGACCTGAGAGTTTCTTTGCAATAGCAGCACCCATTCTTGTTGCAGCTCCTGTGATAATTATTTTGTTTGCTTCCATTTTTTTTTACCTTTTTGAGCTCTTGTACCAGGTAGACCCATTGTAGATCTACCTTTTGGATACACTCTATTTTCTTGATTATAGTGTTTTACTTTTGGATTTAATACAATTTCTAATTCTGACGCTTCAAGATTTCTTATTTCATCTCTAATTTTTGCAGCTTCTTCAAATTCAAGGTTGGTTGCAGCATCTTTCATTCTTTTATTTAATTGTTTTAAATGTTTCTTTAAGTTACCACCAATATTGTCACCTGTTCCAACTTTTAGGTAATCCTTTTCATAAACACTTTCCAAAACATCATTTATTTCTTTTTTAATTGAGGCTGCATCAATATTATGTTTTTTGTTATAGGCGACCTGTATTGTTCTTCTTCTATCAGTTTCTTGAATTGCTTTTTTTATACTTTTAGTTTCCTTGTCGGCATAAAGAATGACTCTGCCATCTAAATTTCTTGCTGCTCTTCCTATAGTTTGGATTAGTGAAGTTTCAGATCTTAGAAATCCCTCTTTATCAGCGTCTAGAATTGCAACTAATGCACACTCAGGTATATCAAGCCCCTCTCTTAAAAGATTTATACCAACCAAGACGTCGAAAACTCCTAGTCTTAGATCTCTCATAATTTCTATTCTCTCAAGTGTATCGATATCAGAATGTAGATATCTGACCCTAATACCATTTTCGTGAAAATATTCAGTTAAATCTTCAGCCATTTTTTTAGTTAAAGTTGTAATCAATACTCTAAAATTTTTATCGATTGTTTTCTTACACTCATGCATTACGTCATCGACTTGGTTTTTAGCTGGTTTGATTGCAACTGGTGGATCAATTAAGCCTGTAGGCCTTATTATTTGTTCAACAAACTTACCTTTAGTCTGCTCTAATTCCCAAGGACCAGGTGTTGCTGATACAAAAACAGTTTGTGTTCTCATTGCATCCCACTCTTCAAATTTAAGTGGCCTATTATCCATACAAGAGGGTAGTCTAAAACCATATTCTGCAAGATTACTTTTTCTAGATCTATCTCCCTTATACATTCCATTTAATTGCGGAACAGTTACATGGCACTCATCAACAAAAATTAATGTATTATCTGGAAAATATTCAAACAGAGTAGGGGGTGGTTCTCCAGGTTTTCTACCCGATAAAAATCTTGAGTAGTTTTCAATTCCAGCACAAGAACCAGTTGCTTCGATCATTTCCAAATCAAATTTAGTTCTTTCTTCTAATCGTTGTGCCTCTAGAAGTTTATTTTGTTCTTTAAATTTTTTTAAAGTTGACTCTAATTCTCTTTTTATTTTTATGACTGCTTGTTCTATGGTTGGTTTTGGAGTGATATAGTGACTATTGGCATAAACTTTTATAACATCTAATTCTTTCAATAAATTTCCTGTTAAAGGATCAAATTCTTCAATTTTTTCCAATTTGTCACCAAACAAACTAAGTCTCCAAGCTCTATCCTCAAGGTGAGATGGAAATATTTCAATATATTCTCCTCTTGCCCTAAAAGTTCCTCTATAAAAATTTTGGTCATTTCTTTTGTATTGTAAATGCACCAGGGTCTTTATTAATTCTTCTCTGTTATAATCGTAATCCCTTTTTAAACTTAAAGTCATCTTGCTATAAGCTTCAACAGAGCCCAATCCATAAATACAAGAAACGCTGGAAACAATAATCACATCATCTCTTTCAAGAAGTGATCTTGTTGCTGAGTGACGCATTCGATCTATTTGTTCATTAATGGATGCTTCTTTTTCAATATAGGTATCAGATCTTGGAACATAGGCTTCAGGAGTATAGTAATCATAATAAGACACAAAATACTCAACAGCATTTTCTGGAAAAAATGATTTCATCTCTCCATAAAGTTGAGCTGCCAATGTTTTGTTTGGAGCCAGTATAAGAGCTGGTCTATTAGTTTGTTGAATAACCTGTGCCATTGTAAAAGTTTTTCCAGAACCTGTTACACCAAGTAAGACTTGGTTTAACTCATCTTTATTTGCTCCTTTAACCAATTGTTTTATTGCTTCCGGCTGGTCACCGGCAGGTTTAAATTCTGTTGTAAGTTTAAATTTTTGTCCACCTTCCAGTTTCTGGTGAATTTCTGGATTTTTACTTTGGATTTCAGTAATTAAATCTTGATATGTATTTGGCATTATCTATAAAACTATTAGAATAAAAATATATTTCAATGAGCATTATATCAAACAGTCTAAAAAAAATTAAACCCTCACCAACTATTGCTGTAACTCAAAAGGCAAGAGAGTTAAAAGCTGCTGGAAAAGATGTTATAGGCCTTGGAGCTGGAGAACCTGATTTTGATACACCTGATAATATTAAACAAGCAGCCATAAAAGCTATTAACGAGGGTGATACTAAATATACAGCAGTTGATGGAACACCAGCTTTAAAAGATGCTATTGTTAAAAAATTTAAAAGAGAAAACAATCTAGATTACACAACTGATCAAATCACAGTTGGTGCTGGTGGAAAACATGTAATTTATAATGCTATGATGGCAACCCTAAATGAAGGGGACGAGGTTATAGTTCCTGCGCCATATTGGGTTTCTTATCCTGATATGGTTTTATTAGCTGGTGGAACTCCAATTATTTTGGAGTGTAATGAAAAACAAGGATTTAAAATTAATCCAGCTGAATTAGAAAAATCTATAACACCAAAAACAAAGTGGATCATATTAAATTCACCATCAAACCCAACGGGTGCTTGTTATACTGAAAGTGATATTAAAGAAATTGCAGATGTTTTAGCAAAACATCCTCACGTCCATATTTTAAGTGATGATATTTATGAGCATGTAACGTACGAAGGGTTTAAATTTTTTACTATTGCACAAATTGATAGCTTGAAAGAAAGAGTTCTAACGATGAATGGTGTAAGTAAAGCTTACTCAATGACTGGCTGGAGAATAGGATATGCAGCTGGACCAAAAGATATCATTAAAGCAATTGCTAAAATACAATCACAATCAACAACAAATCCATCTTCAATTAGTCAAGCTGCAGCTGTTGAAGCATTAAATGGAACTCAAGATTTTATTAAAGAGAGAGCAACTTCATTTCAAGAAAGAAGAAATTTTGTTGTTAAAGCATTGAATGAAATTGATGGGATTGAATGTTTAAATCCAGATGGAGCATTTTATGTTTTTCCAAGCTGCAAAGGGTTAATGGGGAAAAAAGATACAAATGGTAAAGAACTTAAGACAGATACAGATTTTGTTCAGTCTTTATTAGAAAATAGTGGTGTTGCAGTTGTTCAAGGTTCTGCATTTGGTTTAGAAGGTTTTTTTAGAATATCTTATGCAACTTCAATGGAAAATCTTAAAAAGGCTTTAGAAAAAATATCTACTTTTTGTAAAAGCTTAAATTAGAACTTAAATAATATTTAGTGAGATAAAAATTTTTCAGCTTCTAATGCTGCCATACAACCCATACCAGCAGCAGTTACAGCTTGTCTGAATGTTTTGTCTTTAACATCTCCTGCAGCATAAACCCCAGGGACATTAGTTTCTGTAGAATCTGGTTTGGTAATCAAATATCCTTCTTTATCCATTTCTAATTGTTCTTTAAAAAGAGCCGTTGCTGGATCATGACCAATTGCAATAAACAAGCCATCTATTTTCATTTCTTCAATTTTATTAGTTTTTAAATTTTTAATCTTAATAGCTTTAACATTCTTAGGTTCACTATCCCCAATAACTTCTTCAACGGCACTATCCCAAATTATTTCAATTTTTTTATTTTCCATTAATTTTTTTTGAAGTAATTTTTCTGCTCTTAAAGTATCTCGTCTGTGAATTAATTTTACCTTTGATGCAAACTTTGTAAGAAACATTGCTTCTTCCACAGCTGCATTTCCACCGCCAACAACTGCTACAACTTTTTCTTTAAAGAAAAAACCATCACATGTTGCACAAGCTGAAACTCCAAATCCTCTATAGGCTTGTTCAGACTCTAAATTTAACCATCTTGCTTGAGCACCTGTAGAAATTATAATGCTATCTGCTGTATATTTTTGTCCACTATCACCAATAGCTTCAAATGGTTTCGATTTTAAATTTACAGTTGAAATATGATCTTCAATTAGATCAGTTCCAACTGCTTTTGCCTGATCTCTCATTTGATCCATTAACCATGGACCTTGAATTACATCAGAAAATCCAGGGTAATTTTCTACATCTGTTGTTGTTGTTAATTGTCCACCAGGCTGAGATCCGTAAACTAGAATAGGATTTAGCATTGCTCTTGCAGCGTAAACAGCCGCTGTATAACCTGCGGGACCTGAACCTATTATTAACACTTTTGTGTGTTTAGTTGGATTTTCACTCATGCAGAAGTTATATAAGGATAAATGATAAAATTAAAAGGGTTATTATTGACAGAGGGTATGCATGGCATGATTAGTCAAGTTGAAGGCTTAGCCAAAGCTCTTGATCTAGATTTTATACACGAGAAGATTGAACTTAATAGTTTTTGGAAATTATTTCCACCGAAGCTAACACCAGTTTCAAGCAATGTTTATAAAAAAATAATATCATCTGACTTTGATGTAATTATTTCATGTGGTAGAAAAAGTGTAATCCCATCCATTCACTTAAAAAAGAATTCTAATAAAAAAGTTATTAATATTCATATTCAAAATCCAAAAGTAAATTTTAAAAACTTTGATTTCATTGTAGCGCCTGAGCATGACGGAATTACTGGAGAAAATGTAATTAATACGAAAGGAGCAATACACTATTTAACAAAAGAAGAAATTCTAACAAATAAAAACTATCTTGATTCATTTATTAAAAAAGATCAAAGAAAAATTATAACCCTAATTATTGGCGGCCCAACTAAATATTATGACTATTCAGATGAAAATATAGAAAAAATTTTTAACAACTTGAAAACTTTAGTAGAAAAAAAAGAGTATCAGTTAGTAATTATTCCATCAATGAGAACACCAAAAAGTATAGTTGAAAAAGCTAAATTTTTTTTTGGAGAGAGGCATACTGTAGTAGAAAGTGTTGATAAAAAAGCATATTTATCAGCATTAGCAATTTCTGAAAAAATTGTTGTAACCTGCGACTCTAGCTCAATGATCTCTGAGGCAGCATTAACAGGTAAGCCAATATACATTGCAAACATTAAACCAAAGAAAAATGACAATCGTTTTCAAAAATTCAGAAATTTATTTAAAGAATTAAATATAATTAGAAATTTAGGAGAAGATTTAGAAAATTGGAACTATCAAAAGCTTGATGAAACGAATAGAGTAGCAAAAATAATAAATCATAAAATTAAATAATAATGTCATTTTTAAATTCAATTCAAAATAACTCAAAAAAACATGACACACCCTTTACTCACTGGGAATACAATGATGCGTTAACTGATGGGGCTATCCAAGAAATTATAACCGCAGACATTCCCGATGTTAGGGAGCATGATTTAAATTATGATGGTACTAGAGCTATAGATGGAGGTGCTGCTGAATTTAGAGAAGGTAACGCATCTGGCGGCCAAGCTATTAAATTTAGATGTTTTGTTACAAAAGAAAATGAAAAACAATTTCCAAATTTAGTTAAATTTATCAATGAGCTTCAATCAAAAGAAACTCATGAAGCTATTTCAAAAATGATCAATAAAGATTTGTCTAATTCATACGTTAGAGTTGAGGTTATTTGTGATAGGGAGGGGTTCTGGTTAAAACCTCATTGTGATATTAAAGAAAAACTATTGTCAGGCTTAATTTTTGTTAATAATGCCAACGAATCTGAAGAGCTTGGCACTGATTTTTATAATGAAAAATTAGAGAAAGTTAAAACAGTTCCGTATAAAAATAATTATGGCTATCTTTTTTCAAGTGGACCTAATACTTGGCATGGCATGGAGAAGAAAAAAATAGTTAAAGAAAGAAGATGCCTTCAGGTTAACTATATAA